>Ga0194128_10000103_pt1 | contig 143716 bp, 118 predicted proteins | sample TA2KigCa65mmetaG_FD_148650 | JGI IMG/M metagenome (GOLD analysis project Ga0194128, IMG submission 148650) | Freshwater microbial communities from Lake Tanganyika, Tanzania - TA2015037 Kigoma Deep Cast 65m | ecosystem: Environmental > Aquatic > Freshwater > Lake | place: Tanzania: Lake...
ATTCGACTACGACGTCCCCCTGGCCTCGGGCGGGGTGCTGGCCGAGATCTTCCCCGCCCAGGTCCCCCTCGGCGAAAACACCACCTTCCACTACTTCCTCCGGCCGGTGTTCGCCGAGGCCGACGGGGCCAGCTTCAACCGCATTGAGATCCAGGTCCCCGATCTGGCCACCCGCATCGACACCCTGCGCTTCGACGGACAGGTCTGGCAGCAGATCGATCCGGCCCAGGGCGACGACCCCCTGGCCCTGGCCCAGCCCAGGCGCCTGCCCCCCACCGCGGGCCGGGCCGACTCCCTGGGGCAGTTCGCTCAGAGCATCCTGCCCGACCCGGCTACCGGCGGCGGCCGTCTGTTGGTCAAGCTGCCCCCCATGAGTTCCAGGCACTTCCGCCTGGGCGAGAGCCTTGAGATCGTCTTCACCTCTAAGCTCTTCCGCGGCGCCAAACAGTTCACCTCCTCGGTGTGGAACGACCAGTTGGGCACCCAGGCCACCATCATCGCCCAGCCCACCAAACCCGGCGACGCCACCGCCGAGGTAGCCACCAACGACGTCAACGTCGTCGTCGAGAAGATCGACCAGCCCCTCTCCCCCGTCCACCTTGCCACCCGCATCTTGACCCCCAACGGCGACGGGGTCAACGACCTGCTCCGGCTCTCCTTCGACCTCTTCCTCCTTCTCGAACAGACCCAGGTCCAGGTCGATATCTTCGACCTGTCCGGCCGGCAGGTCGCCGTCGTCGGCCCCCTGTCGCAGACCGCCGGCACCGCCCAGCTCACCTGGGACGGCAAGGACGCCGAGGGCAAGAGGGTGCCTCCGGGCATCTACCTCTACCGCCTCAAGGTAGGCGGCGCTTCGGCCACTACCGAACAATCCGGCACCCTGTCGGTGGTCTACTGATTCCGGACCGGGGGCGTGCCTACCGCGCGTTGTCTTTGATGGGGGTAGCGCTGCGGCGGGGAGATGGCCCTGGAGGTCTTTCGCGGGGGGAGGTCGGGCAGGGAAAGTCCGCCGGGTTGGGTTGCGGGGTAGCGGAGCCAGAGCGAGTGGGGGCGGCGCGGACCGCGCCTTGAGAAAGACCGGAATGGGTCGCTTCCCGACGCGTGAGCACCTTTTCCTCCTGACCCTCTTTCTTGGGGCCCTGGCCCTGCGCCTGCTGTACCTGGGAGAAATCAGGCACAGCCCCTTCTACGCGGCGCCGGTGGTGGACGCCAAGGTTTTTTTGGAGCAGGCCCGCCAGATCGCCGGCGGCCAGTTCTGGGGCAAACCCGAGCCCTTCTGGCAACCCCCCCTGTACATCTACTTCCTCGCCGGCCTCTGCTGGCTCTTTCCCGCTTCCCACCTCATCACCATCCGCCTGGCCCAGATGCTCCTGGGCAGCCTCTCCTGCCTGCTGGTCTACCTGATCGCCCGCCGGGTGCTGCCCCTGGGCCAGGCCCGCCTGGCCGGAGTGCTGGCCGCCGGGTACAGCCTCTTCTTTTACTACGAGGGCGAGCTGCTGGCCGTACCCCTGGAGATCTTTTTCGACCTAGTGTTGCTCCACCGCCTCCAGATGGCCCTGGACTCGGGGCGGGGCCGGGACTGGGCCCTGGCCGGGGCCCTGGCCGGGCTCTCGGCCCTCACCCGCCCCACCATCCTCTTCTTTGTCGCGGCCCTGCTCCTGTGGCGGACCTGGCAGACGCGCCGGGCCCGCTCCTGGTGGCGCCCCCTTGCCTTGTTCCTGCTGCCCCTGCTGCTGGTGGTGCTGCCGGTGTCGGCGCGCAACTATGTGGTCGGCGGCGAATGGGCCCTCATCTCCACCAACGGCGGCATCAACTTCTACCTGGGCAACAACCCCGAGTACGAGCGCACCGTGGCCATCCACCCCGGCCGGCAGTGGGAGGACCTGGTCATGGAGCCGGTGCGCCAGGGACTGACCCGGGCCGGGGAGAAATCAGCCTATTTCTACAACAAAGCCTTCGACTACATCCTCGCCCAGCCCCTGGACTGGCTGGGCCTGCTGCTGAAAAAGACCTACCTGTACTGGAGCGGCCCCGAACTCAAGCGCAACCAGGATCTCTACTACGCCCGTCAGCACTCCTGGTTGCTCTGGGCCCTGCTGTGGGATCAACTGCTCTCCTTCCCCTTTGGGCTGCTGGGGCCCTTAGGGCTGCTGGGCCTGGCCTGCTGCTGGCACCGGCCCGGCGCCAAACTGCTGCGGCTCTACGTCCTGGCCTACGCCGGCGCGGTGATCCTCTTCTTCGCAACCGCCCGCTACCGAATGCCGGTGGTGCCGGTGCTGCTGATCTTTGCCGCCGCCGGCCTGGCCGAGTTGTGGGCGGCCCGGCGCCAGAAGCTCCGCGCCGGCCTGGCCCGGCTGGGCCTGCCCCTGCTGGGCCTGCTGGTGCTGCTCAACCTGTCCGCCGCCCCCGACTACCGCCGCGACGCCCAGCTCTGGGGCGACCTGGGCGAGGTCCAGCTGCGCCAGGGCCAGTACGACCAGGCCATCGGGCACCTGCAGCGCGCCCTGGAACTGGAGCCCGACTACGACTACGCCCGCCACAACCTGGCCACCGCCTACCTCTACCAGGAGCGCTACGCCGAGGCGGTGCGCGAAGGGCTGCGGGCGGCCCAGGACAACCCCGGGCGGCCGGATACCCGCGTCCTGCTGGGCCAGGCCCTCACCGCCCTGGGCCAGTACGAGGCGGCGGCCCCGCACCTGCGCCAGGCCCTGCAGGCCGACAGCAGCTCGGGCCTGGCCCGCTACCACTACGGCCGGCTCCTGCTCAAGCAGGGCCGCTACGCCGAGGCCCTGCCCCACCTGCTGGCCGCCCGGCAGTGGCAACCGGGCGACTACTGGATCAACTACGAGCTGGGCCGGGCGTACCAGGCCGCCAACCAGCCCGACCAGGCGCTGGGGGCCTTTGAACAGGCCCTGACCATTCAGCCCCGGCCCGAGGCCCTCAACGCCCTGGGCGCCCTCTGCCTGAGCCAGGGCGACCTGCCCCGGGCCCGCCAGTACCTGGACCAGGCCCTGCAACTGGACCCGCGCAACCTGGAGGCCCTCATCAACACCGCCCTGCTCGGACTGCGGGCGGGCCAGACCGCCGCAGCCCTGGCCCACCTCGAAGCCCTGCACCGGGACCAGCCCCAATCCTCCCTAGTGCTGCGGGCCCTGGTCGCCGCCCACACCCACGCGGGCAACCCGAAGCGGGCCGCCCAGTTCCAGCGCCGGCTCGAATCCCTCTCCCGCTAGCCCACTCCCTACCTCCCTCCCCCCCTGTTTGGTTATATTCAATCGTCGATCTCGCGTTCTTCCCCCGGTCCCTCGGATTATGCTGCGCAGGAGGCCCCGCTATCCGTCTTTCCACGCTCTGTGGGGTCCTGGGCTGGTGGAGCATGGCCGCCGCCCAGTTGCCCCAGTTCACCGACGTCGCCGCCGAGGCGGGCATCACCTTCCGCAATACCTCGGGCAGCGCCGAGAAGCGCTACATCATCGAAACCCAGTCTGCCGGGGTGGGCTGGTGGGATTACGACGGGGACGGCGAGCTGGATTTGTACTTCACCAACGGCCCCGCCGACGTGGAAAACCCCGAGTCGGGCACCGGCAACGCCCTGTACCGCGGGCTTCCCGGCGGCGCCTTTGCCGAGACCACCGCCCAGACCGGCCTGGGGCTCAAGGGCTGGAACATGGGCTGCGCCATGGCCGATTACGACAACGACGGGGACAGCGACCTGTACGTCACCCGCTGGGGCCCCAACGCCCTCTTCCGCAACGAGGGCCGGAGCCGCTTCACCGAGGTGGCCGCGCCCGCCGGGGTGGCCGACCCTGGCTGGGGCATCGGGTGCGGCTTTGGCGACTACGACAACGACGGGGACCTGGACCTGTACGTGGCCAATTACGTGGAGTTCATCCTTCACGGACCCCCCTTCTTCGACCGGTGGTGTACCCACACCGGCATCCCTGCCGCCTGCGGGCCCAAGGGGTTCAAGGCCCAGCGCGACGCCCTCTTCCGCAACGAGGGCAAGGGCCGCTTCACCGATGTCACGGAGACGGCTGGCATCGCCGAGCCGGCCTATTACGGCATGGGGGTGGTCTGGGGCGACGTGGACCTGGACGGGGACCTGGACCTGTACGTGGCCAACGACGGCCAGCCCAACAACCTGTTCCGCAACGAGGGCAACGGGCGCTTCACCGACGTGGCCCAGCTCAGCGGCACCGCTTTCAGCGGCGACGGGCGCGCCCAGGCCGGCATGGGCGTGGCTCTGAGCGACTACGACAACGACGGCCATTACGACCTGTTCGTGACCAACTTCGCCCAGGACTACAACACCCTCTACCGCAACGAGGGCAAGGGCTTCTTCACCGACGTCTCCGGGGCCGTGGGCCTGGCCGGCCCCAGCCGGCCCTACCTCAGTTGGGGCACCTTCTTTTTTGACTGGGACCACGACGGCTGGCAGGACCTCTTCATCGCCAACGGCCACCTGATGCCCGCCATCGACCAGGCCGGCATCGGCATCAGCTACCGCCAGCGCAACCAGCTCTTCGGCAACGCCGGCCAAGGGCGTTTCGAGGACCTGACCCTGCGGGCGGGGCCGGGGCTGGCCCCCGCGCGGGTGGCCCGGGGCGCGGCGTACGCCGACTACGAGGGCGACGGGGATCTCGACATCGCCGTGGCCCACCTCGACGACGCCCCCGCCCTCCTGCGCAACGAGGGGGGCGCCAAGGGCCACTGGCTGCTCTTGCGCCTGCGCGGCACCCTGAGCAACCGCGACGGCATCGGGGCCCGGATCGAATTGAATTCGGCCTCGGGAACCCAGCATCGCCAGGTCTGCGGCGGCTCCAGCTTCCAGGCCCAGCACGATCTGCGGGTCCACTTTGGCCTGGGCAGCGACGCGGTGGTGGACAAGCTGGAGGTGCGCTGGCCCAGCGGCGTTGTCCAGACCTTGAGACAGGTGCCCGCGGACCGCAACTACACTCTCACCGAGAGCAAGAAATCCTCTATCCTGGAGTGAACGATGGGTTGGACAAGGACCATCCTGCCGGCGCTGCTCCTCCTGTGTGCCGCCTGCAGCCGCGGCCCCTCCCCCGAGGCCCAGGCCGCTTTTGAACAGGGCACGGGCCTGCACCAGCAGGGCCGCTTCCCCGAGGCCGAGGCCGCGTACCGGCGCGCCGTGGAACTGGCCCCCGAGGAGGCCCGTTTCCACTACCAATTGGCCGTGGCCCTTCACGCCCAGGGGCGCTTCCAGGACGCCGAGGCCCCCCTGCAGCGGGCCGCCGAACTGGACCGCAGCTACCTGCCCCCCCGCATCGCCCTGGGCAAGATCGCCTATGACCTCAAGGGCGACGCCGCCCTGGCCCGCAAGCACCTGCAGGAGGCCCTGGACCTGGACCCGCGCTCGGCCGAGGCCCTCTACACTTTAGGGGTGATCGAGCAGCGGGAAGGCAATTTCCCCTCCGCAGTCGAGCGCTTCGCCCTCATCGACTCCTCTGCCAGCGCCTACCCCCAGGCCCAGGCCCAGATCGGTCAGTGCTACCTGCAGTCCGGGCAGCTCGACCAGGCCGTCGAGGCCCTCAAGAAGGCCATCCGCCTGGCCCCCCAGGAGCCGGGGCCCTTCATCGCCCTGGGCCAGGTGCTCTCCCGCCAGGGCAAGACCCGCGAGGGCCAGCTCCTGCTGGCCAGGGCCGAGCAGCTCAAGCAGCAGTTCGCCCAGCTCCAGCCCTACCTCGAAGCCCTGCGCCGCAACCCCAGCCTGGCCCCTCCCCACTACAACCTGGGGGCCGTCTATGCCCGCTTCGGGCAGATGCGCCCGGCCGAGGAGCACTACCAGCAGGCCCTTGCCCTCGATTCGAGTTACGCCCTGGCCTACCAGGGCCTGGGCAGCCTGGCCCAGCGCCAGGGCGACCAGACCCGGGCCCTCGACTACTATCAACGCGCCCTGGCCAAGGACCCCTCCCTGGCCGAGGCCCACAACAACATGGGCCTGATCTACCACCAGCAGGGCAAACTGGAGGAGGCCGCCCGGGAGTACCAGGCCGCCGTCCAACTGTCCCCGGACAAGGGATTCATCTACGTCAACCTGGGCAACCTCTACAAGGACCAGAAGCAGCTCGACCTGGCCTACCAGACCCTGCGCCAGGCGATCTCCATGGATTCCACCCTGACGGGCGGGATGGAGTTGCTGGGCGACGTGTTGGCCCTCCAGGGCAAGGTGAAAGAGGCCATCGCCGTCTGGGAGCCCCTTGTCCGCCGCCAGCGCGAACACCGCGAGCTGGCCCAGAAGCTGCAGCGGGCCCGCGACCTGCTCGCCTCGGAGGGCCGGTGAAAGCCCTGCTCCTCCTGCTGATCCTGGGGGCCTGCGGTGAGGCCCCCAATCCGGAGCGCGACCGGCTCATGGCCCAGGCCCAGGCCAGCGCCTCCCGCCATCACTACGCCCAGGCCCGCCAGGGTTATGAACAAGCCCTTACCCTGGACCCGGGGTTTGCCCCGGCCTGCGCCGGCCTGGGCCGCCTGCTCTCGCAACTGGGCCAGACCCCCCAGGCCATCGAGCGCTACCAGCAGGCCCTGGCCCTCGATCCCGAGTACATCGAGGCGCAGCACGACCTAGCCCTGATCTTGGCCGACCAGGGCCACTACCCCGAGGCCCTGGCCCTGCTGGAAAAAGCCAGGGAACAGCGACCCCAGTACCTGCCCGTGCTCCAGAGCCTGGCCCTGCTCTACGGCAAGCAGTCGCGCCACGCCGAGGCCGAGGCCGCCCTGCGCCAGGCTCTCGATGCCGAGCCCGGCCTGGTCGAAGCCCGGCTCCAACTGGGCCAGCTCTGCACCCGCCAGGGCCGCTATCCCGAGGCCGAGGAACTGCTCCAACGCGCCGCCCAGCTCGATCCCCAGTCGGCCGAGGTCCAACGCGCCCTGGGGCTCCTGTACTTAGAACAAGGCCGGCCCCAGGAGGCCCTGACCGCCCTTGAGCAGGCCCTGGCCCTGGCTCCCGACCATGTGGAGGCCCACTTCAACCTCGCCTCGGCCCTGACAGCGCTGAGCCGCCCGGAAGAGGCGGACCGTGCCATGCAGCGCTTCGAGGAACTCGGCCAGCACGCCGCCCAGATCGCCCAGTTGCGCCGCGCCCTGGACTGGGCGCCCGAGGATTTCTCCACGCGCCTGGCCCTGGCCCACCACTACCAGCAATTAGGGCAGACCGAGCCGGCCCTGCGCCATTACTGGGCCATCCTCGCCCAGAACCCCGACCACCTGGAGGCCCTGATCAAGCTGGGCAACCTCTACCTGAAAACCAACGCCAGGGGCGAGGCCGACTCCCTCTTTTCCCTGGCCATCACCCGCCATCCCCAGGACCCCCAGACCGCCCAGGCCCATTTCGCCCAGGGCTTCCTGCGCCTGAACCGCGGGCAGCTCGAAGCCGCCGCACAGTCTTTTGATCAGGCGCTCAAACTGCGGCCCGACTACGCCGAGGCTTGGAACAACCTGGGCAACCTGCTTATCCTCAGCGGCGACCCGGCCGGCGCCGAGCAGCACTTCCGCCGTGCCCTGACCGCCGACCCCGGCTCCGCCGAGGCCCACTACAACCTGGGCGGCCTGTACCTGCGCCAGGAGAACAAGCAAGAGGCCGAGGCCCATTACCGCCAGGCCCTGCGCTGTGACCCCGCCAATGGCCGCGCCCACTTAGCCCTGGGCGCCCTGTACGAGCAGCGCGGCCAGCGCGAGGAGGCCCGCCGCGCCTATGCCGCCTTCCTCGCCGGGTGGCGCGGCGACCCCGCTATCGCCAAGGCCGCCCGCCAGCGCCTCGACGCCCTGAGATGACCCGCCTCCTGCTGCTGTGGGGCCTATGGGCCTGCGGGCAGCAACTGCCACCTGTACCACCCCCCTCTTTCCCGGTCCAGTTTGCCGAGGTAGCCGCCCAGAGCGGCCTGCGCTTTACCCAGGTCAACGGCGCCACCCCCCACAAGTACTTCCCCGAAACGATGGGAGGCGGCGGGGCCTTTTTCGACTACGACGGGGACGGAGACCTCGACATCTTTGCCGTCAACGGGGCCTGGATCAGCGACACCCCGCCGGGACCGCCGCCGGTAGACGCGCTCTTCCGCAACGAGGGGGCGGCCGGCTTCGCCGAGGTGGGGGCTCAGGCCGGGGTGGATCACCCCGGCTTCGGCATGGGCTGCGCCGTGGGCGACTACGACAACGACGGGGATGCGGACCTCTACCTGAGCAACTACGGCCCCAACGCCCTGTTCCGCAACGAGGCCGGCCGCCGCTTCACCGAACTGGCGGCGCGGGCCGGGGTGGCCGATCGGCGCTGGAGCACCAGTTGCGCCTTTGGCGACTACGACCGTGACGGGGACCTCGATCTCTTTGTGACTAACTACGTCGAGTACCGCCCCGACCTCCAGCGCGAGGACGCCGTGCCGTACATGGTGCAGAGCGACAAGACCGACCCGGCCGCAGCCAAGGGCTACCCCCACCCGGCCAACTTCCGCGGGGCGCCCAACGCCCTTTACCGCAACGAGGGGGGGGACCGCTTTGCCGAGCTTACCCGGCCGGCGGGCCTCTACACCAAGGAGGGCAAGGGGTTGGGCGTGGTCTTCGTAGACTACGACAGCGACGGCTGGCCCGACCTGTACGTGGCCAACGACGGGGTGCGCAACCATCTCTACCGCAACCGGGGGGACGGAACCTTTGCCGAGCGGGCCGCCGAGGCCGGCGTGGCGTACGGCCAGGACGGCCAGATGGAGGCGGGCATGGGGGTGGATGCGGGCGACTACGACAACGACGGCCGGCAGGACCTCACCGTGACCAACTTTCAGGCCGAGCCCAACGCCCTGTACCGCAACCAGGGGACGGGTTATTTCGCCAACGAGACTTACGCCAGCGGGACCGGCCTGGTCAGCCTGCCCTTCCTCGGCTTTGGCACCCACTTCCTCGACTGCGACAACGATGGCTGGCAGGACCTCTTTGTCGCCAACGGCCACGTGCTGGACAACGCCGAACTCTTCGACCAGTCCACCACCTACGCCCAGCGGCCCCTGCTCTTCCACAACCAGGGCCCCAGCCCCCAGGGCCGGGTCACTCTTGCCGAGGTGGGTTTGCAGGCGGGGCCGGGGATGCAGACCCCACGGGTGGGGCGGGGCACGGCGGCGGGGGATTACGACAACGACGGGGACCTGGACCTGCTGCTGATCGACCTGGGCCGGCCCCTGGCGCTGCTGCGCAACGAGGGCATCCCGGGCCGGCACTGGCTCTCGCTGCGCACCGTAGGCGACCGCAGCAATCGCGACGGCATCGGGGCTCAGGTGAGGGTGGTGGCCGGGGAGCTGATACAGGTGCAGGAGGTGCGCTCGGCCCGCAGCTATCTCTCCGCCAGCGACCTGCGCCTGCATTTCGGCCTGGGCGACCGCCCCCGCGTCGACCAGCTCGAAATCCGCTGGCCCAGCGGCCAGGTACAGCAATTTCGCGACGTGGAAGCGGATCAGTTTTTGCTAGTGCGCGAAAGCGGAGGTCTGTCGCGGCAGTAAGGCCCTAAGGCGCCTTCGCGCGGATGGAGGCCAGCACCTGCTGCCCCAACTCCCGCTGGCCCAGCGCCCCGGTGAGTTGCGCCACCCGCTTCTCGGCCTCGGCCCGCCGGCCCAGGGCCACGAGGTCCTCGGCCAGCAGCGAAATCAGGTCAAAGCCAAAGGTGCGTAGGATGCCCTGGTCGCCAGCCGCCTGTTCCAGCCGCGCCACCGCCTCCGCCCGCCGGCCCAACAGGTGATGGGCGTATCCCTCCACAAAGACCAAGAGCGCCGGGGCAAAGTCCTGGGCCAGGGCCAGAAACCCCGCCCGCTCCAGCAGCGCTTCCACCTCAACCCCTGCCCCCGACTCCAGCCCCCCCAACAGCTCCTGGCAGCGCCCCCAGCGCAGGGTGGCCCACAGATCCCCCCACACCGTATACGGCTCCTCCAGGCAGGCGGCCCGGTAGTAGGCGCCGGCCAGGGCGTAGTCGCCGGCAGCAAATACCTGGTCCGCCACATTGAGCGCCAAAAGTTCCGGGCCGCGCCCCGCGGCCCAGCGCTCGCAGCCGGCCCGCTCCGCCGGACTGAGCTGGCTCCACACCTGCTGGCTCTCCTCCTCCAGCGCGGCCACCCGACCCGGCCCGCTGGTGTTTAGGGGCGGCTCGGCAAGCAGGGCGGTCATCGCCCGGCTCAAAGCGAGCTTCTCCACCGGCAGGTCCCCCTGTCCGACGCGGTACTCCGCCTCGCCGCGCAGCCGGCCCAACTCCTCGGGCGCCAGCACCGCCCCGGCGACGGTCCGGGCCAGCAGCACCTGCCCCGCCGACCCAGGGTGCAGGTGGTCGGCCATCAACTCCCAGCCCACCCCCGACGCCGGGCTGGCCCGCACAAAGGCAGCCTCCACGTCCGCCAGCATCGCCCCGTCCTTCTGGGCCACCTGCCGGATCAGCGGGTTGTAGCCCGAGGGCGCCCGCCAGGGGCGGGAGTCCAGGTCGCGGGCCCGCACAAAGGCAGCGCGGGCCGCCTCCCCCTCCCCTAGCCCTTCCAGGCACCGGCCCCGGGCGAACGCTGCCAGGGCATCGGGGGGCGAGGGGGACGAGTCTAACATCGCCAGAGCGCGGCGGGCCGCCTCGGGACCCGGCTCCCGGTCCAGCAGCGCCAGGACCTCCTCCACCGCTGCCGGGGGCGAGTCCGCTGGTGCCGGGGCAAACCCCCTCTCGTTGCTGACCAGGGTGCAGAGGACCAGGGGGACCCCCTCCAGGCGGCACAAGCGGGCGATCCCGACCAGGTTGTCGCGCAGGGTCTGGTTGGCCCGCCGCCGTCGCGCATCCTCCGGGGCCAGGACCCCGGCCCCGGCCATCACCTGCAAGAGGGAAACACGATCCGGCGTCTCCCCGCCAAAGCGGGCCAGCCCCAGACCCAGCAGGCGGGTAAGCCGGGCCTGCATCAACTGGTAGAAGATCCCCTTGCTCCACACCGAGCCGCCCCCCTGCCGGAGCGAGGCGGCCCCGTACACCCCGTAGAGTTCGTTGTGGCCGGTGTAGACCACCACCAGGTCCGGGCGCAGGTTCCGCAGCGCGTCCTCCACCGTCCTGGCCACGGCAAAACTGCTGATGGCGGTGATGCCGGCGTTGAAGACCTCGACCCGGCGCTGGGGCCAGGCGTCCTGCAGCATGGCCTGCAGGTACGCCCCGGAACTGAGGCGGCGCGGGTGGGGATAGCCCTGCACCGTGGACTCGCCGGCAAAGACCACCCGGAAGGTGTTCTCCGGGCGGGGCTCGACAAAGGGATGGGGGGTCATGCGCATGCCCCCGGGGGCGGCCTGGTTGCCGAGGGCCCCGGTGAAGAAGCGCCCCGGATAGGCCGGGTTGACGGTCCACAGGGACCGCCCCCCCCGGCGGGCCAGTTCGAGGACAAAGGCGGGAGGCGCCAGGCCGGGCAGGAGCCGCAGGGCCCCTTCGAGGGCCAGCACCAGCAGCGCCCCCGCCCCCAGCGCCAGCAGGCGCCCCTTCATTTGGCGGGCGGGGCGGGCTCGGGCTTGAGGCGGCCGATGGCCTCCTCATCCCACTCGATCCGATCGGCGTTCTGCCGGCGCAGTTGGGCGATGTACTGCTCGAAGACCGCGGCCTCGCGCTGCTTGTGCAGGCGGTGGCGGATAGGCGAGAACATCTGCTTGAGGGAAAGCGGCTGTGGGACCACCGGCTGGTCGAGGCGGAAGACGCTGTAACTGCCCTGCACCGGCAGCGGCCCCTGCAACAGGCCCACGTCCTTGGTGTTGGCGTCGCCGTAGAACTCGTGGTAGGGGGACTGGTACATGGAACTGACCACCAATTGCCCGTTTGCGGGATTGTAAGTGTGGCCGCCCACCGGTTTGAGGGCGGGTCGGCGCGAGTGTTTCCGGGCCAGGGCTTCGAGCTTCTCCCCGACCTGGGCAGCCTGGAGGATGCGGCGGGCCTCGGTCTCGCTGTCCACCAGCACCTCGGTGAGGCGGACCTCGCCGGGCAGGACCTTGTACTCGTCGAGGTGCTGCTGGTAATGCCGCTCGACCTCCTCCTTCTCCACCTTGATGTGGGCGCTGATCTGCTCGGCAAAAAGCTGGTCCACTGCCAGTTCCTCGCGCTTCTGCTGCCGCCAGGTCCGCAACTCGGGCCGCTCGCCGCGCCCCTGGGCCCTGGCCTGCAGGACCATCAGGGTGTCGGGCAGCACCCACAGCTCGAGGGTAGTGAACAGCCCCAGGCTGTCGGCCGGCAGCGGCCCCTTGGTCCACTGGAGCAGGTTCTGCAGGCAGGTGCCGGCCAGCAGGGCCCCGCCCCGGTACGAAATCAGCGGCGCGGCCGCCTCGGCTGGGGAGAGCGCCCCACCCCTGGCCGCCCGCAGCAGCGCCTGGCCCGCCTCGCCGTGGAAACGCACCTGGAAGCTTTCTTTTAATTCCTGCACGTACGCCTCGCGGCGCTCGGCCCATTTGCGGCGCCGCATCTGCGTGACGATGGTGTCGCGCATCTTCTCGTAGGGGATGCGCCGCTTGTCGAGGACCTTGACCACCTCGAAGCCGTCCTTGGTCTGGATGGGCTGGCTGAAACCGCCCACCTCCAGCCCAAAGGCGCCCTCGCGCAGGGGGGTCGCCGCGTCCTCCCCGCCAAAGAACTTGCCCAAGTCCCCGCCCCGCACGGCGTCGTCAGCCCGCGAGCGCTCTTTGGCCAGGGCGGCGAAATCGGCACCGCCCTCCAAGGCGCGCACCACCTCCTCGGCCTCGGCCTGGGTGGCGGAGAGGATGTGGGCCGGCCACACCTGCCAGCCGAGTTGGAAGCGCTCGTACGCCGCCTTCATCTCCTCCTCGGTGGGCGCCTGCTGCTTGAGCTCGACCTCCTCCTCGACCACCTGGTCTATCAGTTTCCTATTGAATTGCTCTTCGAGGGCCTGCAACACCTGGGGCGACTGGTCCAGGCCCAGCCTGGCCGCCTCGCCCGCTAGCAACAGCCGGTCCACCAGACTCTGCAGGTGCTGACGGCGGCCGGCGGGGCTATGGTCGCGCAGGTGGGCCGGCAGGCCGGCCTCGTAGCGCTCCAGTTCCCGCGCCGCGATCTCCTGGTCTCCCACCCGCACCAGGGCGGGATGGTCCGGGTCGTTGGCCCGACCGCAGCCGGCCAGCAGCAGGGCCAGGGCCCACCAATGGTTTGTCGGCACCTGTGTTTCTCCTCTGTACATACGACTGCGCGACACCCCGTGCCTACCGCGATGCCGCGCAGCCTGATCCCGTGCTTTTTCCGCCCCTACTTCCCGTCCATCGCCACCTTGCGGCCGTCGGGGTACTGCCGGCCGATCTCGCGCCCGAAACGGGCGGTGACGTCGATGTACTCGCTGGGGTCGCCCTTGTAGTCGAAGCGCACCACCATGTCGGGGATGTGTACGGTCAACTCCTCCACGTCGGCGGCCAGGGGCTGGAAGACCACGTAGCCCTCCTTCTCCTGGGCGCTGAAGATCTGCTCAGCCGGGTAGAGGGTGCGGTTGAGGGTGGTCTCGCGGTCGTTCTGCTCCTCGTTCTCGTTGCCGGGGACCCAGTACTCGGTGTTGGTCTCGGCCCCGCCCAGCGCGTAGCGGCGGAAATAGACCCGCAACTGGGCCAGGGTGAGGGCGTAGTACTTGCGGCCGTTGCTGGTGGTCAGGTAGATTCTGGCCGGGTCGATGAGGACCTTGGGAAACTCGTAGTTCTCGACCTGCAACCGGAAAACGGTAAAGCGCTGCGGGGTCTCGTCGGTGCGGAAGACCTTGGAATCGCCGAAGGTGTAGGGGTTGGTCGAGCGGGCCCCGCCGTGCGACATGGCGCTAAACTGGCGGTTCAGCTCCTCGTCGGTCATCGGCCGGAGGCTCACCTCAAGGCGCCCCTGGGTGAAGGTGACGGTGCCGTCGTCGGCCACCTTGTGGCTGGTCCCCTGCTGCTCCTCGTTGAGGGGCTTGAGCGGGGTGGCGTAGTAGCGGTAGGCGCAGCCGGCGCCGGCCAGGGCCGCGGCCAGCAGCAGCGCGGACAAAAAGCGCGAATTGGACATGATCTGCACTCTCCTGGATTATTCGAGACCGGCGTACACGGTGATGAACATCGCCGTCTCGGTGCGCGCCTTGTCGGCCGATTTCTGGTCGATGCGCGAGACGCGGAACCCGGTCTGGGTCCACAGGTTGTAGCCCAGGTAGTCAGCGTTGTTAGTGAACTGCACGGCGTAAACCAGCTCGTTGCGGTCGGAGCGCAGTTGGTCGTCCTCCAACTGCTCGCGGTACTGGTTGACGGAGAGGAACTCCAGGCCGGTCTCCAGCTCAGTGCGGTTGAGGATGGGGATGCGCACCACCAGGCCCAGCAACTCGCGCAGTTCGGTGGTGGCGATGCGCACCGGGTCCTCGGCCTTGCGGGGGGGCCGGTAGCGCTGGAATTCGCTCTTCCAGCGGGGCTCCAGCTTGACGCGCCCCAGGGTCTGGGTGTAGTCGAGCTTGTTGATCATGCCGAAGAAGGTCGAGGTCTCGCGGATCTCCTGCTCCTCGGCGCTGCGCTGGTCGTAGTCGATCTGGCGGATGATCTCGTGCTTGACGCGGTTGCGGAACTGCACCTTGTCGGTCTGGTAGGTGTAGCCCAGGTACGCGGTGTTGGCCCAGGCGTCGCGCATCGGAAGGGGGTCCTTGTAGGGCACGAAGGAGCCACGCGACCCCTCGCGCACAATCCACTCGATCACGTCGTCGCGGATGTTGTCCTGCACCCGGCGCCAGTTCTCGTAGATCTGCACCCGACCCAGACGCGGGAAATCCCGGTCGTAGGTCAGCATCAGGTAGTTGCTGGTGTTGCCTCGCCGGTCGGCCAATTGCTCCTCGTCCAGCCGGCCCAGGGTCAGCCGGGCCTCGGGTCCCAGTTGGGAACCCGCGTAGACGTTGTATCCCTTGCGGTCGCGCTTGTAAAGGTAGTCGGGCAGGTTGTCGTTCTCAAAGCGATCGACAATGCCGTTGTTGTTCATGTCCACCCCGAAGAGGAACTCCGGCCGGTCGGAGTTGTAGCGCAGGAACGGTTCCTCGTAGTCGGGAAAGGCATTCTCGCGCAACTGGGTGTCGTTCTGGTTGAAGTCGTTGACGAAGTCGTTGTTCTCGTCGAAACCAGGAAAGACCTTGATGTCCTGGGTCGAGTTGAGGCGCAGCCAGTCGGGCGAACGGTCCTGGTCGTCGTTGTCATCGACGAACTCGTACACGTACTGGTTGGCGTTGTCGTAGAATATGTCAGCCGCGTCGTTCTGGATTCCGGCCAGGTAGGTGCTGGTACTGTAGTCCGGGTCCACCTGGTACACCTCGCCAAAGGCGAAGAAGGCTTGGGCCCGCTTGTAGCCGTTGAGGAACCAGGCGTCGGCGGTCTTGCTGCTGGAACTGTGGCGGGTGACGTCGTTTTCGGAGCGGCGCGGGGAGCGGAAATGCTGGCGGTTGCGGTCGAACTCGCCCGAAAGGTAGAAGCCGGCTACGTTGGTGACATCGAGGGTAACACCGTAGATCTCATTGGCCACTGGCAGGCCGTAACTCATCCGCACGAAGCGCTGGTTGGAGCCGTCCTGCACGTTGCCGTCGGCCCGTTGGGTGCGCTCGGGGATGCCCTCGGAGAGCAGCACCGGCTGGCCGTTGGCGTTGAGCTGGCGGTTGGAGGTCAGGTCGATGCGGTAGTCGTTGGCCAAAAGGAGCACGAACTCGATGCTCTTGATGCGCTCGGGGGCCGGGCCGAAGGCGTTACGGTACTGGGGGCCTTCGAGGTCGTAGACCAGCACGATCACCTCGTTGCCGTCGGCCGAGATGTAGCCTTCCTGGCGGAAGCCGCCCTGCACCGAGGGGTGGAAGTTGAGCACGTTCTGGTCGAGCAGGCGGCGGTTGCTCTGCTTTTTGCCGTCGATGGTGGTGATAATCATCTCCTCCTGGAAGTAGGCCGCTCCGGCGGCCCCGTCCTCGGGGGAATCGTCGCTGAGGTGGATCTCGATGCGGTTGACGTCGTTGTTGTTCTGGCCCTCGGTGAGGGTGCCCTGGAAGGGGTTGCCCTGGAAGGCCTGGCCCTTGGTCTGGGAGTTGAAGGCGCTCAGGTAGGTGGCACCCAGCCTGACGAAGTCGCCCAGTTGCACGGTGCCGTGGCCGCCCAGGAGGTTGGTGTCGTTGGAGCGGAAACGCGCCGTGCCCGTGGCCCCGGTGGCGCTGCCCACCGCGCCTGGGGCGCTGGGGCGGGAGGCGATGAGGGTGGCCTCGTACTTGTCGGCGGCAAGGTCGAACTGCACCCCGTTGAAGCGGGGCTTGGAAAAGGTCATCGGCGTCAGGGTGGTGCGGAGGTTGTCGCCGATGGTCAGGGCGTAGGCGTACTGGCCCTTGGCGTCGGAGGCGATGGTAACGCTCTGAAACCAGCCGGCGAAGCGCGTATCCTTAAACAGGTTGCTGCCCGCCGTCTGGGGCGCAGCTACGCTCCAGTCGTAGATCAGGGCGCCGCGAGTGAGGAAGTTCCCGTACAGATCGTAAAAGTAGTCGCCCTCCTGGTAGGTGTTCACGTAGCGCTGGAAGTGGCGGCGGGCGTAGTTGGTGTAGTCCTGCTGCCGCCACTGGTACTCGTTGAACAACTCCTGGGGGACGTACCATTTCTTGACCGCCGGGTCCAGGGCGTCGAAGAGCACGCCGGGGCCCACGGGCTGGTAGGAAACCTTGCCGCCGCGCTGAACGCCCAGACGGGTGCCAAAGTCCTCCTGGGCCTGAACCGGCAGCCATCCTGCGAGCAGGACAGCCAACGCAATGATCCTGTAGGCCTTTTTCAAAACTCCCTCCCTTGAATCGCTATTGGACGCGCCCCGCGCCTGCCGGCTCAGGGCGGGATCTTCAGTACACCACATGGACTAATTGCACCTGCTCGCTGCTGCCCTGATCGGCGTCGACGCTGATCCGGCACAGGTAGATCCCCGGGGGCGCCAACTGCCCCACGGCGTTGCGGCCATCCCAGGCGAACTCCAGGGTGCCGACCTTGCCCTGGCCGTCGGCCGTGGCCCCGGTGACCGCCCGGGCGCTGCCGGCCAGCCGCCCCTGCAGGTCGTAGAAGCTCACCCCCACCGGCCTTTCGGTCAGCACCTTGAGCAGGGTGAAGCGCACCCGGACCTCGTCGTTGACCCCGTCGCCGTTGGGCGTGAACACCCGGTCAAGTGCCACGTCGTGGACCAGTTGGTCCTCCAGGGGCCGCAGACTGACCTGCACGGTGTTGCTGCTTACCAGTTCGCTGGCGTCCTGGTTGTCCACGTCCACCCGCTGAAAGATGGCGTCGGGGCTGGCCGAGGAGCGGATGAAGCTGAGGAACTCCTCCCCTTCCTTAAGGACCTGGGTCTCGAACTGCACCTCGGCCAAGGCATGGGTGCTGCCCGAGAAGCCGCGGTTGAGCGGGACCGGCAGGCGCAGATACAGCGAGTCGGTTCCGGCGGGCAGCGAATCCAGCACCTGGCCGGCGGCGTTTTTGAAACGCCCGTCGGCCAGGTCGCGCTGGTAGTAGGAGGAGAAGGTGGTAGACACCGCCCCGGTGAGGGTGCCGGTGGGGTCCAGGGGCGAAACCGAGGTCGTCACCTGCACTTGGCCCACGCGCACCCCGCGCAGCACCGCGGCCCTGGGCGCGGTGATCAGCAGTTCGTCGAAGCCCTGGCGCACTTCGCTGTCGGCCGGGTCCGGACCGGCGGCGCGGATGAAATAGGAGAAAAGCTGCGGCGCCAGGGGGTCGATCTCGATGGGCTGGGCGTAGTCGCTTTGCAGCACCCCGGTCAGGTCTGTCAGCGAGCGATCGGCGCCGGCGGCGTTCAACCTGGCCACCTCGCCGGCCAGTTCCAGGGAGAGGGGTGGGGCCAGATCCACCCGCAGGGAGCGAATGCGGGCGGTCTTAAAGGGGTCCTCGGAAACGAGGTTGACGCGAATCTGCAGGAATTTGCGCGGATTGGGCGAGGTGATCAGGGCCTGGGTGAGGCCGTTGGTGGGCAGGTAGCTTTGGCTCCAGTTGCTCCAGCCCACAAAGGCCAGGGTGCCCTCCTTGGCGGGCTCTGACTTGGGTTTGCGGCCGGCGCCCAGCTTCTTGCCGTCCTCGTCGGTCTTGCCGTCCCCGTCGTTGTCGATAAGGTCGATCTCGTCCTCGTCCACCGAGCCATCCTTGTCGTCGTCGGCGCCGGTGGCGTGGGGGGTCTTGAGCCCAGCCCAGTAGTTCCACACCGCCCAGCGGAAGACCAGATCGTCGTAGTTTTCCTTGGTGACCTCGCCGCGCTCCTGGTTGCCCTCGATGGTAACCACCTCGTAGTATTTGAAGGTGGAATCGGTCTGGTCGCTGGTGCGGGTCTGGATCTGCAGCCGCACCTCGGGGTGGTTCTGCAGGGGCTCGATCACCTCCTCGGAGCGGCCGGTGACCGGATCGGTGCGGCGGATCACCGCGTCCCCTTCCCACAAGATGCGCGGCATGGTCTTGCGGATGAAGTTGCCCCGGCTGTCGGTCAACTGGATCGGCGGCGAGTAGGTCCACACGCTTACCGGATACCCCTCGCCGTAAAGCTGCAACTCGCCCAGGGTGGCCAGGGAACCGTACTGACCGGAGGAGCTGCCGGTAATGTCGATGTCGCGCAGCATGACGTAGCGGACCTTGCGCAGCGGGAAGTTCTCGTTGACGATGCGGGCCACCGGGTTGTGGTTGTCCAGCTGGTTCTCGCTGACGATGTTGTCCCAGTCAAGGCCGTTCTCCAGTTGCGGGAAATCCTCGCGGCTCTCCATGGTGATGGGTTTGAGCAGGGTGCCGTCGGAAACGAGGATGAAGTGGCCGAGGAAGGCACCGCTGTGGCTCTGGTTGATGCGCTTGTCCACCAGGAACAGGTTGTCCACCCAGAACACCGCCCCTAGGTCGAACCAAGCCGTGCCCTTGAGATAGATGGGGGACCAGGTATTGGCCTGCCACTCGGAGTCGTAGACCCCGTCGGTGGCCAGGTTGGGTGCGCCCAGGCCGCCGTGTTCAAAGGAGGAGCCGGCCCGCTGCTCGGGCCGCAGGGCGTAGTTATCGCCCTTGGCCCAGACCTGGATCTCGGCCACCCTGGGCACCTCGCGGGTGTAATAGAGGATGGAGCCCTGCTTCTCGGGGGGCAGGGAGAGGTAGCGCTCCCGGGCAGTCAGGCCATTGAGTTCGTCCTCGATCTCCACCAGGAAACCACCGGCGGTCTGACGCTGGTATACCAGGGCCCCGCGCTGCTCGGGGGACAGGCCCTCGTACACGGCGCGGGCCGAATCCCCGGCGCCGATGAAGGTCTCGCGCCACAGATCGCTGTCGGTAAAGGTCAGCCTGACGTAATGCACCGGCGAGCCGGAGATGTCGGGGATGCCGTCGAGGTCAAAATCGGCCCGGTCCAGGGGCGTGAGGTGGAAGGTGGATTGCAGATACCGCCCCTCAGTGCCCGGCATGGGTACCAGCGCGCCCTGCCCCGCCTGCACCTGGATGGCACCGGCCCCGGTGTTGCCCTGCTGGACGGCAGCGGCCTTGCCGACCCCCTCCTGCACCGCGGCCTGGCCGATGACGCTGAACTTCAGACTGGTGCCCAGGGGAAAAGGGAAACGCTCCCCCATCGAGGCCCACAAGGTGAAGGCTTTGCCCGGCTGGCCGAGAAAGGTCTCGGAGTTGCGGCCGGAGGGAAAAATTACCGTGATGCTGTCGGCGTAGATCAGCCGGCCCAGGTCCACAGTGACCTCCCAGTTGCGCAGGTTATCAACCAAGAAATCCCGGGGATCGCGCAGGCGGGCCTCGTAGTTTGCCGGGGCGGCCGGCTCCCAGTAGGTGCTCAGGTCCTCGTCGAGCACCTGGGGAGCCAGGGCGTTGTTGCTCAGGGCGCCGGCCCCGCCGTTCACTATGGCCCCCGCGGCCCGGACCAGATCGGGATAGGAGTACCGCTCGGCGTCGGCGGCGGCGTTGATCTTGCGGCGGTAGAAGGTGGGCTGCACCCCCTCGGCGCTCACCCGCATCGCATCCACAACAGCCAGGGGCTGTTTCAGGCCGTTCACCCGGTCGTTCTGGAACTCCCAGTTTTGCCAGTGGGAGATGCGGTCCACTACGATCGAGTTATTGCTGATCCGGTAGGCGTCGGACTGAGCCCCCACAGCCCCGGCGAAAAGGACGCTGGCCAGGAGCATCCCCGCTGTTCTGCCCATCGTCGGCACTCCTTTGCTGAAAGACAAGCTCACCTGCTCAATACGCCACGGAAACCAAGCGCACCAGCGCGGACTTGTCCGCGTCGGCGTCCACCGAAACCCGAATCAGGTAGAGCCCCGGGGCCACCAACCCGCCTTTCTCGTCCCGGCCGTCCCAGTCAAAGAAGTACCCGCCCGAGACTGCCTGCTGCTCGATGCGCCGCAGCAGGCGCCCCCCCAGGTCGAAAACCTCGAAAACGATGGGGCGGGGCGCGGTCAGGCGGCGCACGTCGAAGGAAAGTCGCATCTGGTCGTTGACCCGGTCGCCGTTGGGCGTGAAGGGATTGGGTCCCACCTCGAACCTGGTGACCAGCTCCCCGCTCTGGGCGGAGATGTCGGCGATGACCGACAGGCCGTTGCCATCCTCGAGCTGGTCGGTCTGAAGGAAGTCGATCACGTCCCGGCCCTCCAGCGCCTGGGGCAGGAAGAAAGCCAGGGTGTCGGTGCCGGCCTCGCCCAGGGCAATGATGCCATTGTCGGTGAAGATCCGGGGGCCCAACTCCAGGGAATCGAGCAGGGCATTGGCCCGGAAATTGGTGCGGAAGTCGATCACCCGCCCCCGAAAGCGCACCTTAACCATCACCTCGCTGCCCTGCTGCGGCCCCAGGGTGGGGAAGGCCAGCACGAACTGCCGATCCTCGGTATGCACCTGCTGGAACTGGCCGGGGCCGGGGGCAGTCTCGGCGCGCAGCAACTCCTGGACCTGGCCGCCGCCCAGGTCGAGTTGCACCCCTTCGACCCTTTCGACTCGGGTGGGGGTGAAGACCTGCAGGCGGTTGAAACCCTTGTTGTCCGGCTGGAGCACGGCCTTGAGGGCCAGGACGAAGAGGGTATCCTGGCCGGCGATGACGTTGGCCGCCGGGGCGATCTCGCCGTAGAGCTGGGTGATGGTCTGGGGGGCAGAGTACTCGAAGCGCAGGTTGCGGATCCCCGTGGCCGCGTCGGGATCGTCGCTGGCAAAATCCACCTGGATCTGAAAGAAGGGCCGGCCCCCAGGGGACTTGATAAAGCCGCCGTTCTGCACCGGCTGGGCCCCGCTCCAGAAGATCAAGTCCGGCTCCACGGTGGAGCGCTCGTTGCCGGGCAGGCCCTGGTACTCGGCGCGGGTGAGGCGCACGGCCTCGCGCTCGGCGTCGGAGAGGGCGCTGAAGATCTCGCGCACCTCCAAGTTGAAATTCGGGTCGTTAATGCTAACCTGCTGGCCGAAGGTTTTGGAGGCCGGCCGGTGGTCCACTACCGGCACCACCCCCTTCTTCCATTCGACGGGCACCCCGAAATCGTTGAGGCGGAACATCACGTCGGGTTCCTGGTTGGTCCCGGTCCGTAGCCGCACCAGCGCCCGCGACTTGGCCGGGTCGCCGATCTTCTCCTCGTCCCAGAAGATGCGGCCCAGGGTGGCCGAGGGCAGGGGCAGGGGCTTGGAAGCATAGGTGGCCTCGGGCAGGAAGCCGTCGCCGTAGAACTCGATCTCCGCCAGGTCGTAGTCGAGAGCGGTGCGGAAGTCGAGACGCGAGAAGCGCATCTTCTTGGGCGGGTCAAAAAACACCGACACCGTGTCGTCGAGGTTCACGGGCTCGCTCTGTTCGACCACGAAGGTGGGCAGGATCTGGGACATGCGCTCAAATCGGGGGAAGCCGATCTGACCCACGGTGGGGTCGTCGATGTTGAGCCCGGCGATGTGTTTCTCGCTGCCCTCCGTCCCCGAGAGCAGGGTGTAGGCCGAGACCCTGGGCAGCCCTGGGGTGGGATAGAAGCGCACCAGGCGCACCGGGAAGTAGCGGCCCAGGTCCATATACAAGATCCAGGTCTGCTGCACGTCCTGCCCCACCTTGTCAATGCGCTCAAAGTGGGTGGCGGGGTTGTTGTCGAAAAGGGTCTGCATGAACCCCTGGGCCCGGTCGTAGGTCATGGCCCGCTCCCAAATGACCTGCCAGGTGATGGTGAGGCCTTTGTTAAACTTGTCGGCCACCGGGGGCAAGGGATGGGCCTCGGCCACGTTGATCATGGCCGGCAATTCGGTGAGGCCGGCCTGGCGCAGCAACTGGACCTGGGCCAACTGGCGGGGGAAGCCGCTCCACCGGGGGATGAGCACCTGGCCGGCGGCAACCGTAGTGCCGTCCTCCAAGAGCACCTCGTTCAGGGCCACGATGTCCTTCTGGGCGACGCGGCGGGAAAAGGCGAAGAGCACGGAATCTTCGGCGGCGCTGAGGGTGGAGTCGGCGCGACCGGCGGGGATCACGGGCACCGCCACCTGCGCGACCGGGTAAAGGGGCAGAATCCCGTCGCTGAAGCGCTCGGCGTCGATGGATTCGAGGTAACGGAAGACCGAAAGGGGACCCACCTGCGCGCCGCGCCAGGTGAGGCCCTGTCCGGGCAGCGAGAAGGTGGAGAGTTCGGCGCTCGCCGGGCCCTGAGTCAGGGACACCAGCGCCAGTGCAACCATGCAGCGGATCCCGGACCTCATGGATTTCACTCCCCGGCTAATCGGTCCCCTCCACCCGGTGAAGAGAGGCATGGTGCGCGCAGTGAGGAGAAAGATGCGGCGGAAAGAAGCCGGAGAGAGGGGGCCGTGGCCCCCTCTCTCCTTGGTCTCATCCTAACAAGGCCGAAGCCGTATTACTTGTCGAAGGAAGCCTTGACGCGACCCCAGCTCTCGCTCTCGACCGCGGTGGCGCCGCCGCCACCGACCAGACGGCCGTCGGCAAACCGCTCGGCGTACCGCCAGGTGGCGGCCTGACCCGTGAGGGTGTGGAAGGCGCGGTATTCACGGGGGGCGGTGTCGAAGTCGGGACAGGAGATCTGGAAGCCGATGGTCTTGCCGGAAAACAGCTTAGAGGCCTTGCTGTCGCCGGGGCTGTTCCAGATCAGGTCGTCGAAGGGAGTGACGTAGAACTCCATGACCGAGGTGGTGGGACCTTGGCCTGAGGAGCCGCCGCCGCCGTCGGCATAGGGCAGGGCATTGACCCAGTCGGCGCCGGCGCCCAGGTAGCCAACCTTGCGGCCGTCCGGGGAGTCAGCGATGGCGACGAACTGCTGAGCGGTGCGGTTGTTGTTGAGCTTCTTCTCGTCGTCGGTCCAGTTGGCATCGGCAGAACCGGTGTAGTCGCCGCCGGTGTGGTCGCCGTCCAGCATGAACTCGATGGCGTCGTAGCTCCACAGGTCGCCCAGGTTGCCGCCCGGATAGGTATTGATGTACACGTTGTCCACCCGCTCCATGGCCATGTACACAACACCGGCCTTGCCGTTCCAGCCCAGCCAGATGCGGTAGTCCATATCGGCCGGATCGTACTGGGCGCCTTCGCCCACGGTCGGATCGGCGTAGAAGTCGGTGGCCACCAGCGAAGGATCGCCAACCACGTCTTCCCAGTCGGAGACACTTGCATCCCTCAGGTCGAGGCTGCTACGATCGCCGTCGGCGATCTCGAAGATCAGGTAAATCTTGTCGCCAATGTGGGCGCTCGCGCCCGTGGCGAGGCCAAGAGCCATGGCCATGGCGAGAAGAGCACGCTTCATTCCGTTCCTCCTGTGGTTTAAATGACACTCCATCTGGGATCCTCCAGATGGCATGAAAAATCAACAACTTAAGCCTATACTGCCACTGCGCCCGCATCACCTCCTTTCGGTCACTGCCAGATTTCGGCCGACCATCGCTCCGAAACCTTGCGCCACCTCGGGCAGGGTGGCAGCCTTCTATCGACGATTCCACACATTAAAACATTGTGAATTTCCTGTCAAGAAAAATTTAGACCCCTTTCATGAGGTAATCTTGCGTCGGCGCGTTTCTGTCAAAAATTTACTGATCCCCTTCCCTTGGCCGGTTTTCGGCCGGCGCGGCAGGGGGGGGCCCCTCCACTTCCTCGGGGTAGAAGCGCACCAGCTTGAGGTTGTGCATGCCGGTGGCAAAAAGCCCGCCCCCGTCCAGTTCCCCGGTGATGGCGGCCCCCACCCTGGCCTCGTAGATCCGGTCGGTTTCCCCCCCCAGGCGCACCGTGCTGGCGTCCACGGTTCCCTGGAGGGTCTTGCCCGACCACAGGGTCAGGATGATGGCCCGGAACTCTACCCCTGGATCGCGCTGCTCGGTGAACTCGATGCGGGAGATCTTGGCCAGGTCGATGGCGCGCTCTTTGCGCCCCTGGGTGAAATCCAGGCGGAACTGGCCCCGGTAGCGCAGCCGGTTGACCTCGAAACGCCGGCCCTCCAGGTCCACCACGGTGGCCTTCAGCCGGGGCTCCTTGGCCGGGGGCAGGGAGTCAGAATGGTCGAAGACCACCTCGCTCACGTCGCTTAGCAGGATGAAGAAAGGCCCCAGGGCGGTGACCCCGCTAAGACGGTTGGACACCTGGCCGCTCCCCAGGGCGTCCTGGTGGGGGGAGATGCCCGACCCGCCGGTGAAGATCGTACCCTTTTCAGTGGCCCCGTTGCGCCAGGTCAGGATGAGCCGCGCCTCCTCGTCCTCGCGCTCCCCCTCCAGCCGCAGGCGGGCCACGTCGGCCAGTTGGGCCGTGCGCGGCTGTTCATCGACGAAATATTCGATCTCGGTGCGGCCCTGGTAGCTGAGCTTGCTCACCTGGTGCTGGTTCCCCATGCGATCGACGATGGTCGCGCGCAAGGGGGAGTCCGCCGCCCAGACCGCCGCCGCCCAAAACACCAACGCTGCGCTGCTGCGCAAACCCGCCGTGGACTGCATGGCTATCCCCTGTTATTGCTGGCCGCCGCCTGCGCCTGGGTCCGCGCCGGACCCGGGCTGGTCCTGGGCGGCGCCGAGATTGATGTTGAGCGGGGTAATCCGGCCGCGGACCACCTCCACCGGCCGGATCTCGTCCAGCCCTGCCTGTAGATTCTCCATTCTTATCTTATAGACACCTTCGGGGACGATAAAGTGCCGCACCTCGCTGGAGGTCATCCCCCGCCCAAGGATCGAGCGCATGTTGTAGTCCATGATCAGAAAGGGCACCTGGCTGCCGAACTGATCGCCGCCCGAAAAGATGACCTGGAAGCGGCCCACCGGCACGGGCACGTACCCCTCCACCCCCATCTTCACCTCCACCCCCTTCAGCTCGATATTTTTCTTGATGTCGGTGTTCACCACCACCGTGTAGGTGCCCGGCGGCAGGTCCACCGCCAGACCGAACTCCGGGCTGCTGCTCTCGTAGGCCCCCGGCGAGCTGGCCGACATGCGCGGGGCCGCCTCGTACACGGTCTCCTCGGTTTCCTCGTCGAGCACGTAGAAATTGAGCTGGTTGATGCCGGCGGCGTCGAGGATGAGCCGGCCCTTGCCTTCCGGTATGGGCGGGGGCAGGTACTGGCTGCCCCCACCCGTCGTGGCGGCGCACCCGGCCCCCAGCATCCAGATCAGCCCCCAGCCCGCCAGCCCCAAAAACAGTCTGCTTCCGCGCACAGGCGATTTCTCCTTTTTGGAACAGGCCCGCCCAGGGGGCCGGCACCGCGCCGGAAGCCCCACCAGTAGCGCCTGTTCGGCAGATATTCTCATCGGGCAAACAGTGTGGTTTCCATAAGTTATACGCAATACGTTACCGGGTCAAAGCTGGCGGCCTGCGCAGCCGATTGCACCGGATGTCTTGCGCGAACTCTCTTCCCCAGCCCCACAGTCGCAGCCGACCGACGAGAGTTTGGCTGCGGAGAATATGCGGCTCCATCGGCGGGTGACCGAACTGAAGGCGGTAATCGAAGAGCTACGCCGCCAATTGGAAGCGCTGCGTCGGGGCAGCAAGCGCCAAGCCGCCCCGTTCTCCAAAGGCCAACCCTAAGGAAATCCCCGACCGCCAGGCCGCACGTTGGGGCATCCCCCCGCGTATCGGCTCATTTTCGACCAGATCGATCGGATCGAAGCCGCGCCCCTACCCTCCAAGGTGTGTCCCGGCTGCGGTGGGCGTCTCCCCGAGGTCGAAGTCGTCACCCAGCATCAGACCGACCTGCCGCCGATCCAGCCGATCACCACCCGTTTCGAGGTCGAGGTAGGCACGTGCCAGAACTGTGTTAAACGGGTGCAGGGCCGTCACCCCGATCAGACTTCCGATGCTTTGGGGGAGCGCGGCGGTGCAGATCGGTCCCCATGCGCTGGCATTGGGCTGTGTGATGAAACACCGGCTGGGGATCTCCAATGGCAAGATCCACACCTTCTTCCAGTCGGTCTTTGCCTTTTGCCGTAGTCGGGCAACGTTCGTGCGGTTCGATACTCGGCTGGCCCCCTCATTAACACCCACCTGCCAGCAGTTGATCCTCTCCATCCGCGGCAAAGCAGTAGTCCACGGCGATGAGACCGGCTGGAAGATCGGTGGACATAACGCCTGGCTGTGGGTCTTCATTGAAGAAGAGATCACCATCTATCTAATTGATCCCTCCCAAGGGCATCAGGTCATTGAGCGGATCCTGGGAGCGGACTTTCATGGGACCTTGGGCTGTGATTGTTTCCTGGCCTATGATGCGGTCGGCTATCGGCAGCAACAGTGTTTGGCCTATCCGATCCGCACCGCCAAGGAACTGGACCAGGGCAAGACCCGGGGTGCGGTTCCTTTCCCCAGAGCCATCCGACGTCTCTTCCAAGCGGCCATCCCTCAAGCAACGGCAGCAGCACCTCTCGCCACCCGGCGACGCCGTCGCCCAAGGCCGGTTGGAGAACGCCTTGGACCGCCTGCTACGGGGTCGATTCACCGATCCCGACAATGACCGTTTCGCCCGCCGGTTGCGTTATCATCGCCATCAACTGTTTGCCTTCCTTGACCACCCGGCCGTCGCCCCCACCAACAATGCCGCTGAACGAGCCTGGAGCCCGGCGGTGATTGCCCGATAGCTGTCGGCCGGAAATCGCACCCACCGGGGGAGCAAAAAACCATTCGATCCTGGCCAGTGTCATCCAGACCTGCCGCCAGAAGGGCGAAGACTTCTGTGCCCTGGTAAAAGACCTGCTCTGTATTCCACATCCCCTCGTCCCTCCCTGGGCGCTGGAAGGACGCGCGCAACCACCACGAGCCGAGGTGCTCCGCCCTTCACTTGCCCGCCTGCACCACATCGGCGACTCTATTCAAATTGGCAGAGCTTAGCACCGCACCCCTTTACCCAGAAACGTCGTAAATTGATAAATTAAAACCCCTGCACTGTCAAGCTACGGGGATGGGGTCAGCCGGACCAGGACAAAGTCGCGGTCCGGGCCCTGGTACCCAGCCAGCATCCGCCGGTATTCCCCCCCCTCGTGCCAGGTGCGCGGATAGGCCGCCGGCACACTGACGCCGCGGCGCAGCAACTCGCTCCAAAACCCCGGGTTCTGAGCGGCGAAACCGCCGGCCACCACCAGGAAATCGGCCCCCCGGGCAGCCAGGCTGTCCAGGGTGGCTGCCGAGAACTCCTCCGGGGTGATCTGCCAGCCCTTGCGCCGGCAGTAGTAGAGCATGGTGGGGCTCTGGGCCCGGTACGGGGCGCCGGCGTTTTCGTCCACCTCCCCCACCACCAGCAGGGCCGCGGGCGGCAGTTGCCGGTCGAGGATCTTGCCGACCCCATGGCAGGCCCGGTAGTAGGGGTAGACATTGTTGGCCGGCCGGTACAGCCCGGGCGCCGCCCAGGCCCCGTAACCGGCGACCAGCAGCACCCCGGCCCCGGCCAACACCCGGCGGCGGAACTGCCCCGCGCCCGTCCGGCCCTCCAAAAGGGTCGCCAGGCTGCGGGCCGCCAGCACTGCCCCCAGCGGCACTAAGGGCACCTGGTAGTAGTTGAGGCGGTAATTGCCCTCTGGAATCAGGAAGAGGTAGAGCAGCAGACCCCCGCCCCAGGCGTAGAGGGCCTTTTCCTGCCGGGTCCCCCAGCCGGGCCGCAGCCCGGCCAGCGCCAGGACCGCGCCCGCAGGGGTAAGGAGCTGGTGGCCGAGGCGCAACCCCAGCTCTCTGTAGAAGTCGCCGGTGGCCAGCAGGGCCTGGGCCCACTTGTCGTACCCCTGGCTGCCCCAAATCCCGAAAGTCAGCCCCGTCTGCAAGAAAAGCTGGTGGGCGTGCCAGTACCACAGGGCCGGCGGGACCAGTACCAAAGCTAAGTACCCCCACAGGTCCGGGTGCCGCACAAACCCCCACCCCCACCGCGCCCAGGCCAGTGCCACCAGCGGGAAGCCCAGGTACAGGGTGGGGATCTTGACCATGAAGCACAGGGACGCCGCCAGGGCGGCCAGGACAAAATCCCCCCGCTCGGCGGTCCGGGTCCAGCGGGCAAATGCCAGCAGTGATCCGACGCTGAGAAAAAGCATCAGCGCCTCGGGCATGACGGCCCGACCGTAAAAGATGTTGAGGGGAAAGATCAGAAAGAAGAGGGCGGCCAGGCGCCCGCACCAGCGCCCCCCGCCCAGTTCGCGGACCAGCAGGCAGAGCAGGCCGGCCCCGCCAACCGAAAAGAGCGCCGAGAGCAGCCGGCCCGCCCACTCGTGCACCCCCCCCAGCAGCCCGTAAAGGCAGGCCACCAGGAAGGAGTAGAGCGGGAAGTTCATCTCCACGTCCCCGGGCGTGTCCCCCCGCCAGTCCACCCGCGGGTAGCAGAGGCTGTAGCCCTCTTCGTAGAAATTGCGGGCCACGGCCCCGCTGTCGGCCTGGCGCCAGGCCTGCCCGTCGATGAGGGGGGCCTGCAGCTCGACCAGACGCAGGGCCAGGCCCAAAAGCAGGATGCCCCACAGCCAGGGATCAGGCCTCCGACTTCGCACCAGGGCACGCATGGAGGAGAATCAGGCCCAGCCGCTCAACCGGCGCAGGCGCTGGTCCAGGGCGGCCATCAGGGCCTGGCGGTCGGCGAACTGGTCGGTGTGCAGCGGGGGATCGATGCGGACGAAGACGCGGGACAGCGGGCGGACAAAGCTCTCGTACTCCAGACCGATGGGGAGGAGGGGCACCCGCAGGCCGCGCTCCCGCTCCACCTGCAGCAGATGGTCGATGATCTCCTTCTGCAAAGGCCCCATGCCTCCCTGGAAGCGCATGCCCTCGGGGTGGGAGAGCACCAGCTCCCCCTGCTCGTACAGCCAGGCCAGATAGTCGAAGGTGTCCTGGTTGAGCTGGCGGGCCCGGTTGATCTGCTCGCGGCGGGCCTGGTGGTCCTGGAGCCGGCGCACGTCCTTGGGCCGGATCACCTTGACCCCGCCCAGGGCTTCGAGCACCCCCCACAGTCCCACCTTCATCACGTAGGTGGCGAAGCGCCCGCAGTAGCGGTGCAGCACCACCCCTTCGACCAGGATGTCGCGGTAGGCGCAGTGCTTGGGCAGGATCAGGGCCGCCCCCTGCCGGGGCAGGTGTTCGGTCCCGCTCACCACCAGACGGTGATACCCCAGGGCCCAGCCAGCGAGGGTGCGGGCGGTGAAGGCGGCCCAGTCGCGGCGGCGCAGCGAAAAGACCCCCGGGCGGGGCAACGAGCTGGGGGCTTTCTCAGGCATTGGACATGAAAAAGGGGGCCGAAGCCCCCGGGTATCGCCGTGCAGGGGGGAAAACCTATTTGAAAATCTCCTTGACCTTACCCCAGGTGCTCTCGTCCACCTCGGTGGCCAGGGGCTTGCCCAGCAACCGGGCCGCCTGCTCCAGCACCTGCCCCAGTTCAGCGCCCGGCCTCGAGAAGGCGGCCCGACCCCCGGCGTCGACCAGCAGTACAAAGCCGGCAGCGCTGTCGAGCTGGCCGGCCAGTTCCGCGGGCAACTCCAGATCCCGTCGGGCGGCGGCGGCGCAAACCAGCTGGAAGGAGATCCCCTCCTGTTGGTACATCTGCTCCATGACCGCCACGTCGCCCTGGTGCTGCACCAGCCCCAGCACCTGGAGGGAATGGCCGCGCTCCTCGTTCCACCGGTCGAGCTGGCGGGCCCCCAAACGCTGGGCCGCGTCCTCGGCGGAAAAGACGTAGAACAGGGCCGCCCTCGGGCCCGTAGCCGCAGACTGAGCCCCGACCCCCAGGGCCAGGACCAGCAGGCTACACACCGACGCAAAGAGTTTTTTCATGGCAGCTACCTCTTGTCGCGCCCCTATTCGGCGCGCACCGTGAACTCTTTCTCGATCTGGGCCTGAGCTTCAAGCACCCTACCGATGGACAGGTGTTCGTTGAGCACCTGCTCGATCTGCACCACCCCCACCCGCCGGGGCAGGGAGAACCCCAACACCGTGTTGGTCTGGGGATCGCGCAGTTCGCGGCCGTGGTCCCAGACCCCGAACTTGTCGCCGTTCCCCACGCTGTCCGCCAGACCGATATTAATATATACTTGCAACCCGTCAATATCTATTATTTTTGGTGCCGAGACCGAGGGCAGGGAGGGCGGCTGCACCAGATTGCCCAGGTCGGCGCTCAGCTTGCCCAGGCACTGGATGACGGCCCCGCCCACCAGGGTCTGCCGGAATTCCTCGGTGCCCCAGGGGGTTTCCCCCAGAAAGAAATACTCGCGGTCCAGGGGCACGTTCACCGCCGGGTTAGTGATCCCATAGCGCTTGCTATCGTTGAGAATCTCCTGGCGCAACTCGCCGGCCGGCCGGCCGTCCACCACCTTGAGCACCAACAACTTAAGGGTCACCACCCCCTGGTAGCTGCGGTACCCGCCGATGGGCACGGTGGCGCGGAACCGCTTCATGCTCAAATCCTCGATCTCGCCCATCACTACTAGGTCCACCCCGGCCTGGCGGCCCAGTTCCAGGGCCCGGTCCCAGTCGAGGTGGCCCTGCCGTTCCCGGCCCTTCAGCCCGGCCACGAAGGCCGAGTCAGGGGCGGTGGGCAGAATGTAGGGATTGCGCGCCAGGGAGTCGGCCAGGCTGCCAGGCAGCGCGGTCCAGATTTCCCAGGGGCCACGGTACTTGGACAGGTCCTTAAAGGGCAGGAGCAGCACCTTCTGGGCTAGGGCGCTGATGCTGTCCACCTGCCCCGTGTCTCCCCCCGCCGCCGCCATCACCGGCTGCGGGGCCACTGCCTGGGTGTCGGCGGGGGCCGCGGGCTTCTTCTCCCCCTGCGAATCGGCATACCCCATCACCGGAAGCATCGTGGCGCCCTCCCGCACATTGGCGCAGCCGGCCAGCAGGATGAGCACCCCTCCCAGCCATGCCTTCATCTGCCACCTCCCACCACCCGGGTAAGCACGTACGGCCCCTTGGGCACCACGGCCAGGGGCGCCTCGGCCCCGTGCCTTTCCAGTGCCCGGCGCAGCCCCTCCTCCACCGAGGGGACCCATTCCGTGAGCAGCCGGCCCCGGTGGGCCGGGGGGATGCCCTCGGAGTGGAGCATCACCCGGGCCTTCTGCAGCACCTTGCACAACTCCTGCAGCTGCCACTGGTCGATGGCGAAAAAGCCCGGGTCTTCGAGTTTTTTGAGAAAGGCTTCGGCGCTGGGAGCATTAAGCAACTCTTCGGTGAATTCGGGGCTGCCGATCCCCTCCTGGCACCGGGCGGCGATGAGGATGGTGCCGCCCTCCTCAACGATGGGCAGCACCGCAGTCAGGCCCTTGACCGCCTGGTACAGGGTCAGGTCCAGCGGGTGGCCGGCGCTGCTGGTCAGCACGATGGGCACTGGCCGCTCGATCTGGGCCAGGGCCTGCCGCTCCACAAAGGCCACTCCCTCGGCGTGGGCTTTTTCGAGGTCGCCGCAGAAGAGCCCGGTCACCTGCCGCCGGGCATTCATCGAGACGTTGAAGGTGAAGTCCACCCCCGCCTTCTGCGCCACTTCCAGCGCCTGGCGGTGGAAGGGGTTGCCCTCGATGATCCCCTCGGCCGAACGCGGGTCCCCCATCAGCGCCGGGCCGTGTAACACCCGCATGGTGTCCACCCCCATCAGGCCGGGGCAGATGGCCTTGCGCCCGCCCGAGTAACCGGCCATTAGGTGGGGCTCGATCAGGGCAGTGGAGATCTTGAGGTCCGCCTCGACGTAGACCTTGTCGATCCAGATCGGCGCCCCGCAGGAGGTCTGCCCAAGGTGAACCAGGGTCTCCCGGTCCCGGGCCCGGTGGTTGAGGATGCGATACTGGGCGGCAATCTGTTCGCCTACCAGGGCCACCAACTCCTCCCCCTCGTTGGGCCGGTGCAGGCCGGTGGCCACCAGGATGGTGATACGCCCGCGCGGGATGCCGGCCTTCTGCAGGGTGCCCAGGATAGGCGGCAGGATCACCGCGTTGGGCACTGGCCGGGTGATGTCGGAGATGATCACGCAGGCATCGCGCCGGCCCCTGGCGAGCTGGCTCAGGGCCGGGGTGCCGATGGGGTGGCGCAGCGCGTGGGCAATCTGCCCCTCCAGGTCTTCGAGGCTGGGGGTATCGGCCATCTTCAGCACCTGGGCGCGGTCGGGCACTTCCACCTCCAGGCCCTGGCGGCCGTAGTCGAGATGCACCTTCATAGTGTTTCCCTGTCGAGTTTGTCGCGCAGATAACGGGCAAAGGCCGCCCCGTGCTGGGGGTCGCGCAGGGCGAAGTCGGCAAAGGCCCGGTAATAAGTCATCGGGGTGCCGATGTCGTAGCGCTGCTCGTCGGGCTGCAGACGCACGCAGCGCACCCGCGCCCCCCCCGCGATGAGCAGGCGGATGGCGTCGGTGAGCCATAACTCGCCGCCCAGCCCAGGCCGGGTGGCGGCGATGGCGGCAAAGATCTCTGGGGTGAAAACGTAACGGGCCGCCACCGCCAAATTGCTGGGCGCCTCCTCGGGGCGGGGTTTCTCGACGATGTCGGCGATGGCAAATTCGCTGCCCACCGGCCCCTCGGGCCGCACCACCCCGTACTTGTGCACCTCCTCGCTGGGCACCTCCCACACGGCGATGGTGGCCGCGGCCTGGTGGCCCTCGTGGGCCTCAATCAGCCGGCCCACCACCCCAGGGTCGCGGAGCGAGTGCACGATGGTGTCGCCGAAGCCCACCACAAAGGACTCCTCGCCGACAAACTGGGCGGCCAGGCGCACCGCGTCGGCGTTGCCCAGGGGTTTGCGCTGTCGGGCGTAGAAGAAGTCGATGCCATGGCTGGCATAGTCCATCTCCTCGATCGATTCGGACTTTCCCGAGAGCCGGGCCTCCAATTCGGGGTCGTCGTCGAAGTGGTCCTCGATGGAGCGTTTCTTGCGGCCGGTGATGAAGAGGAATTTGTCGATGCCCTGCCCCACCATCTCCTCGACCACGTACTGCACCACCGGCTTGTACCCGACGGGCAGCATCTCCTTGGGCTGGCACTTGGTGGCCGGCAACAGGCGGGTGCCCATGCCGGCGACAGGCAGAACGGCTTTGTGGATAGTCATGTGCATCAAATTACAGGTTTGCCCAAGGGATTTCAAGCGCTAGCGGCGGGGAGATGACCCTTTAGGCCTTTCTCCGGGTGTGGCCGGGAAGGGAAGGACGCGGGAAGGGTTGAGGGGAGAGCGGAGCGACGAGCGAACCGGGTGGCAAGTCCGCGCCTTGAGAAAGGCCGGAATGGGTCGCTCACCAACGCCCACCTTGACACCCAACGCCTCACCTCCTACCCTTCCCCTCAGATGAAACCCCCGCCCCGCATCCTGGGCCGCGCCATCGAGGTCCACCATCCCGAGATCCAGCGCGGGTGCATCCACCACGCGGTCTTCGATTTCGACGGCACCCTCTCCCTTATGCGGGCCGGCTGGCAGGAGGTGATGATCACCCATGCGGTCGAGCAACTTTCCCGCACCCCCGCAGCACCCCCGCCGGAGGGCTGGCGCCACTTTGCCCGCGAGTACATCACCCGCCTCACCGGGGAGCAGACCATCTACCAGATGCTGCACCTGGAGGAGCAGGTGCGCCGCCTGGGTGGCATGCCGCGGCCAGCCGCCCAATACAAGTGGGAGTTCCTGCGCCGGCTGGCGGAGCGCATCCGCGACCGGCTCGAAGCCCTGCGCCAGCGCCGCGAACCTCCCGACCCATACCTGGTGCCCGGCAGCATCGCCCTGTTGGAAAACCTGGCCCGCCGGGGCGTCACCTGTTACCTGGCCAGCGGCACCGACCACCCCTTTGTGGTTGAGGAAGCCGGCCTGTTGGGAGTCGCCCCCTATTTCGGCGGGCGGATCTACGGGGCCCAGGAGGACTACAAAAGCTCCACCAAAAAACTTCTCATCGCCCGCATCATCGCCGAGAACCAGTTGCAAGGCCCCGAGCTAGTGGCCTTTGGCGACGGCTACGTGGAGATCGCCAACACCAAAGAGGTAGCTGGCCTGGCCGTGGGCGCCGCCACCTGCGAGGAGGGCGGCGCCGAGTGGGACGAGTGGAAGAAAGGCCGCCTGCTGAACGTAGGCGCAGACCTGCTGGTCCCCAACTGGCGAGAGGCCGACCTCCTGCTGGCCTACTTGTTCGGAGAGGTGGACTGATGCTTAGCGAATCGCGCCTGCGGCAACTGCTCGCCGCCTTCCCCAAACTCCGCCTCGGGGTGGTGGGCGACTTCTTCCTCGACGCCTACTACGACTGCGACCCCCGCCTCGACGAGACCTCCCTGGAGACCGGCCGCACCTGTTACCAGGTCGTCCGCACCCGCCGCCAGGCCGGCGCCGCTGGCACCGTGGCCGCCAACCTGGCAGCCCTGGGCGTGGGCCGCATAGAAGCGGTGGGCTTTTGCGGCGACGACGGCGAAGGCTACGAGCTGCGCCGGGCTATGAAAGGGCTGGGCCTCCACCTCGACGGGTTCTTCCTCCGCCCGGACCGCATTACTCCCACCTACGGCAAACCCTGCTACGTGGATGGCACCCGCCCCGGCCTGCCGGTGCGCGAGGAGTTGGAGCGCCTCGACACCAAGAACCGTCGGCCCACCCCACGCGATCTACAAGATTTGCTCATCGCCCACCTCGAAGAACAACTGCCCACCTGGCACGGGGCCGTGCTGCTCGACCAGGTGAGCGAGCCAGGCTGTGGGGTGCTCTCCCCCCGGGTGCGGCGGTTCCTCGCCGACCAGGCCCGCCGCCGACCAGGGCAAGTCATTTTGGCCGACTCCCGCCAGCTCATCGGCCTCTTTCGCCAGGTGATGGTCAAGCCCAATCAGTTCGAGGCCGCCCGGGCCCTGGGCATCGGCAGCCGCCGGCCGCCCTCCCTGCGCGCCTCCATCACCCATGCCGCCGCCCTCTCTCACCGCAGCGGCCGGCCGGTTTTTCTCACCCTCGGAGAACGCGGTATGCTGGTGGCTCAGGGCCAGCAGGTGCAGCACGTCGCGGCCTGCCGCGTCGTGGGCCCCATCGACCCGGTGGGCGCCGGGGACTCCTGTTCCGCCGCCCTGGCCGCCGCACTCAGCGCCGGCGCCGCATTGCCGGAGGCTGCCTTCCTCGCCAATCTCGTCGCCTCCGTCACCATCCAGCAGTTAGGCACCACCGGCACCGCCTCCCCGGCCCAGATCCGCCGCCGCTACCGGCAAATCCGCCATGCCCCATAAGCGCATCGACCCGCGCCAGATCCGCGTCCATCCCCTGGCCTCCCGCCGGAGCAAACACACCCTCGACGAGATCCGCATCGACCCCGAGGCCCCGGCCCCCGACCCCGGCCCTATGGCAGCCGGCATCGCGCAATTGGCCGAGCGCATCCGCGCCGCCCGCCAGCGGGGCGCTGCCGTCATCCTGGCCTATGGAGCACACCTGGTGAAGAACGGCCTGGGGCCGATCGTGACCCGCCTGCTGGAAGGAGGTTGGATCACCCACCTGGCCACCAACGGAGCCGGCACCATCCACGACTGGGAGTACGCCTTCCAGGGCCGCTCCGAGGAGGACGTGCGCACCCACGTGGCCCGAGGCTGCTTCGGCCACTGGCAGGAGACCGGCCTTTACATCCACCTGGCCGTGCTGGCCGGCGCTATAGAAGGCCGGGGCTACGGCGAGTCGCTGGGGAGATTCATCTGGGAGGAGGGATGTCAACTGCCCCCCCTCGAGGAACTTGCCGCATCCCTGGCCGAGTGGAGCCACCGCCCCATCGATGACGAACTCATGCCCGCCCGCGCTGAGCTTTTACAGGCCATGACCCGCTTCGGCCTGCACTCCGGCCCCTGGCAGGTGCCCCACCCGCACCGGGGCTTCTCCCTCAGCGCCAACGCGTACCGCCTCGGCGTGCCCCTCACCGTGCATCCGGGCATTGGCTACGACATCGTCTACAACCACCCCATCGCCAATGGGGCGGTCCTGGGCCGGGGGGCCGGCATCGACTACCAGGTCTTCGCCGCCGGGGTGGGCCGGTTGGCGGGCGGCGTCTTCCTCTCAGTGGGCTCGGCGATCATGGCTCCGCAGATCTTCGAGAAGGCCCTGTCCCTCGCCAACGATCTGCGCCTGCAACAGGGCCAGGAGGTGCTGCATCCCTACATCGCCGTTAACGATTTAGCCGAACTCTCCTGGGACTGGTCGCGGGGCGAGCCGCCGGTTGCGGACCCGGCTTACTACCTGCGTTTCTGCAAATCCTTTAGCCGCATGGGCGGGGAATTGAGTTACCTGGGCGGGGACAACCGGGCGTTCTTGCAGAACCTATGGCAAGCGCTCAGGGTCTGAGCGCCGCCTCGACGACCTGGTAGTACCTCTTGAGCACCTCGCCGGGGACCACTTTCTTCAGGCCCTTGGTCAGGGTGCCGGCCTCCTCGCTGAGGGGCTCGGGCAGGAGGATCACCTTCTGCGGCCGGTCGTGGGAGGGCAAGCCGGCTTCGTCGGCCTCGCGCAGCAGGGACTGCCGCACCCGCTCCGCCAGGGCGGGATGGACCCGCAACGCCGCCTCGTCCGCCGCGGGCAGGCCGGGGAGTTTCCTGGCCTCCTCCACGTCCACCGTCACCAGGGCCAGGGGCGCGCTCAGGTGCTGGTCCCCCCAGACCAGCACGTGCTCCACCAGGGGCGCCCGCGCATAGATCCGCTCCAGCAATTCGGGATTGATGAATTCCCCGTTGCGCAGCTTGAACTGCCGCCCCACCCGGCCCTTGAAGGTGAGAAACCCCTCCTCGTCCATGCTGAACAAATCCCCGGTCCGGTACCAGACCTTCCCGGCGGGGTTCTCGACCAGTACCTGGGCGGTCTGGTCCGGGTCGTCAAGATAGCCCTTCATCACATTGGGCCCGCTGGCCCATAACTCCCCCACCTGGCTGCCGCTGCCCCGGTAGGTGCCGGTGGCCGGGTCCCCATACCCCACCTCCTCGCCCTGCGGCCCCATCAGGCGCACCTCGATCAGGGGCCGGCCCACGGTGCCCACCTTGCGCCCGCCCAAATGATTGGCAGCGATCAGGGGGGCGCACTCGGTAGTGCCATACCCCTCAAAGGTGCGGATGCCCAGCACCTCCTGGAAGAAGTCGAGGGCCTCGGGGTCGGCCTTGGCCGAGCCGACGATGAGCAGTTCCAGGTTAGACCCCACCCGCTTGCTCAACTGCTCGCGGATCTTGGCCACTACCTTGCGGCCCACCAGCGCCTCCACCAGCTGGTCCCCCAGACCCGCCCGGCCCCGCGCCAGATTCTGCCGTGCCCGCACCGCCCGCTGGATTAGTTGGCCCTTAAACCCGCCGGCCTGGATCTCCTTGCGCACGTTGCCAAAGACCTTGTCTAATACCAGGGGCACGGTGAGAAACCCCTCCGGCTCGGAATAGCGGATGTCGCTGAGCACCCGGTCGGGCGAGCGGGCCAGGTCCAGGACCCAGCCCTTGGCCAGGGGATAGTAGATGTTGAGGATGCCCATGGAGTGGTAGTCGGGGGCAGACTTGAAGAGGCGGAAGGGCTCGCGCGCGCTGATCACATCCCACACCTCCTCGACGTTGGCGACGATGTTGGCGTGGGTCTGCACCACCCCCTTGGGCAGGCCCGAGGACCCAGAGGTATAGAGGATCTTGGTCTCGTCCCCGGGCAGCACCTCCACCTCGGGCGGGGCCGAGGCCCCGGCCCGCAGCAGCCCCTGCCACTCCTCCCCCTCCACCTGCACCCGCCGCAAGGGCGAGCGGACGAAGGGAGCGATCCGCCCCATCACCTCTTCACCCCTGGCATCGGTGAAAAGCAGCTCAATGCCCGAGTGGTGGATGGTGTGGATCAACAGCTCGGGGGCCAGCTTGTTGCACAGGGGCACCACACACAGACCCAGGAGGTCGGCGGCCAGGAAGACCAGCACCGATTCCAAGCCGCCCTCGGTCAAGAGACCCAGGCGCTGCCCCTTCTGCAACCCCATGGAGGCCAGGCTGCCGGCCAGGTGGTCGCGCAGGACGTGTAACTCGGCGTAGCTGAGGGGCTGGTAGCTCAACTCATTGCCCTGCCCCTTGAGCACCCGCAGGGCCGTGCGGCCGGCGTGGCGGGAAAAACTCTCGTCCATCAGATCTTTGAGGGTCCGGCTCATCGTCTTGCTCCTGGTGGATTCACGGATAATATAGTGCTTTGCGCTGCGGGCGGCCCGGCCCTTATTTTTGCTGAGTTCCGCAGCCCACCCTTTGCCCGGAGACCCGTATGCGCCTCCTTCCCTCTTACCTGCTCCTCCTCGCCGCGGTGCCCCTGGTTGCCCAGGGGGCGGGCCCCACCACCAGCGCCAGCATGGGCAGCGTCACCGTGGGCGACCAGCAGCTCTACCGGCTCGCCCTGCGCCCCGACATTCCAATCGGCAACTGGGGCGTGGCCCTCGACCTGGAACTCTTCATCGACGAGCGGGGCGGCCTCAGCGATCGGAGCTGGGAGTTCGGCACCGCCACCAAGGCGGTGGACACCATCCTGCGCAAGCTCTACTACCTGCGCTATGGCAGGCCCGAGGACAATACCTTCGTCAATATCGGCGCCCTCGACCAGGTCACCCTGGGCTACGGCCTGATCATGGACGGGTACCGCAACACCCTCCTGTACCCGGGCATTAAGAAGACCGGACTCCAGTTCCACCGCCGCGACATCCGCGGTCTGGGGATCAACGCCGAAGGGGTGATCAACAACCTCCAGGACTTCCAGGAAGGCAGCGCCCTGATCGGGCTGCGGGTCTCGGCCAAGGCCACCGCCAAGCTGGATGTCGGCCTCACCTATGCGATAGACCTGGACCAGTACGGCGGCCTGGTGGACGGCGACGGCGACGGATACCCCGACGCGGTGGACGCCTTCCCTGGAGACCGGAGCCGCGCCCTGGACAACGACGGGGATGGGGTGGCCGACGGGCAGGACATTGACGACAACAACAACGGGGCCCTCGACGCCGATCCCCGCAGCGGCCTGCCCCCCGGCCTCATCGCCGACCTGGGCCGGCTCAATGGTGACTACGGGGATGCCCACTTTCCCTTAGACCTGCTGGTGGACCGCAAGCGCCCCTTCAACAAGGAGCAGGTGGGCGGGGATTTCTTCAGCATTCTCGGCTTCGACGCCGGATACCCCCTGCTAGAGAGCAGCCGGCTCCAGCTTAAACTGTACGGTCAAATCGCCTTCCTGCTCGACAACGGCGACGCCCTGACACTGGCCGAGGCCGACAGCCAGGGGGTGGCGCCGGGCAACCGTAAGGCCAGGGGCCTGGGCCTGGCCGTCCCCGGCCTGCGCTTGGGCATGGGCCCTTTTAGGGGGCAGTTGGAGCTCCGCCACTTCCGGCGCGACTTCGACGCCAACCACTTCGACAACCTCTACGAACTCGACCGCGCCCGCCTCGATGTGGCCAGCGGCAGGGCCCAGGCCAAGGACGCCCGCCTCAACCGCGACCAGAGCCTCTCGGGTTTCTTTGGCAAGACCGGCGCCGACCTCTACGGCATGGTGGACGCCACCGCCGCCTACCAGTACCTGGCCGGGGCCGATGATCCCAAACAACAGCTACACGCCAGTGCCCGCCTCTCCCCCCGCCTGCTCGAATCCATCCCCCGCCTGCGCCAGGCCCAGGCGTACTACCAGAAGAATAACATCGGCGCCTACCGCGACGAGCAGGGCGAGCCGGACGGCTTCTTTGAACCCACCCCCGACACCTTCTACGGATACGTGCTGGGCCTGGAGGTCAATGGCGGCGTGGCCCTCCAATGGGACACCCGCTTCCTATACCGCCACAGCGCCGCCGGCGGACTGGAGCGCCAGAAAGTGATGACCATCGAAACCGTGTTTACCTTCTAAGCAGGAGCCTTCATGAAGATCACCCGCGTTTCCGCCATCGTCCTGCGCCTACCCCAGGTCACCGCCGCCTGCGACGGCACCCAGGACACCTGTCTGCTCAAGATCGAAACTGATGAAGGCATCACCGGCTGGGGCGAGGTCGATTCCTGCCCCACGGTGGTCAAGGCCATCGTCGAGGCGCCCCTCTCCCACCAGATCTGCAACGGCCTGGCCAATGCCCTCGCCGGCGCCGATCCCCTGGCCCTCGACACCTGTATGCAGCGCATGCAAGTGGCTGCCAACTACTACGGCCGCACCGCGGCCGGGGCCCACGCCATGGCCGGGATCAACATCGCCCTGTGGGACATCGCCGGCAAAGCCTGCAACCGCCCCGTGTACCAGCTTTTGGGCGGGCCGCACAAGACCCGCTTCCGCGCCTACTGCTCCGTTCTCTTCGGCGACACCCCGGCGCAGACCCACGACCTGGGCCGCCGCTTCGCCAACCTCGGCTTTACCGCGATCAAGTTCGGGTGGGGACCGATGGGGCAGAGCGAGGCCAACGACATCGCCCTGGTGCGCGAGGCCCGGCGCGGGGTGGGCGAAAAGGTGGACGTGCTCATCGACGCCGGCCAGGTCTGGGATTGGAAGACCGCCCTCAAGCGGGCCCACCAATTCGCTGAGTACCGGCCCTTTTGGCTGGAGGAGCCCCTGCACCCCGAAGACGTGGCCGGGTACGCCCGCCTCTGCACCGCCAGCCCCCTGCCCATCGCCACCGGCGAGGCCGAAGCCCGCTTCCCCGACTTCGAGCGCCTCTTGGTCGAAGGCGGCCTCGACTGGGTGCAGCCCGACCCAGGCCGCTGCGGCATCTCTACAATGGTGGAAGTGGGAAGGCTGGCCCACCGCCTGCACCGCAAGGTGGTTAACCACAGCTTTAAGAGTGGCATCACCATCGCCGCCTCCCTGCACGGCTTGGCCGCCGCCCCCCACGGCGAGGTCTTCGAGTACTGCATGGCCGACTCCCCCCTGCGCCACGACCTCACTGTGGAGAAATTCCCCATCGTGGACGGCTACATCCACCTCCCCGAAGGCCCTGGCCTGGGCGTCACCATTCGCGAAGAGACCATCCAGAAATACCGCGTATCGTAGGCGTCGGGGAGATGACCCCGGAGCGATCCGCCAGGGATGTGGGAGTGCCCTGAAGGCGATTCTGGGAAGTAATATGCGCAGCGACGGGGGGATGTCCGCGTAAGCCTTTCCCTGGGGAGTGGTAGGGCGGGGAAGTCCGCGTGTTGGGGAGCCGGGTAGCGGAACTATGCGAGCGAGGGGGCAGGACGCGTTTTGGGAAAGGCTGGAGTGGGTCGCCCCCCGGCGCGAAAAAGGGACCGTCTCTCGATGCCCACAAGTGCAACACTGAAATGAGGTGTCTATGCTGATCATCGACGGCCATCTCGACATGGCCTACAACGCCACCTACCACCGCCGCGACCTCACCCTCACCGTACAGGAACTCCGCGAGCGCGAGGACCCCGACCCTCCCCGCGGCCCTGACCACCCCGACTCCCTGCGCGAGCGCCGGGGACTAGAGCCAATGGGCAAGGGGGTAGTCACCGTCACCATGCCAGCCATGCGCCAAGGACAAGTGGGCATCATGCTCTCCACCATCATGTCCCGGGTGCAGATGCCCGGGGTCACTATGAACGACGGCATGCGCACCCAGACCGCCGCCGCGGCCATCGGCCAATCCCATCTGCACTATTACCGGGCGCTGGAGCGCCGGGGCGAACTCAAATTCATCCGTACCCTCGCCGACCTGGAGGCCAGCGTCAAAGCCTGGGAGCAGCCCACCCCCCAGACCCCGGTGGGCCTCATCCTTTCCATGGAGAGCGCCGACCCCATCCTCGACCCCGACCACGTCTCCCAGTGGTGGCAGTGGGGCCTGCGCTCGGTGGGCATCACCCACTTTGGCGTCAACACCTGGGGCCACGGCACCGGCACCCGGGGCGGCCTCTTCCCCAACGCCTATCCCCTGATGGACGCCCTGCGAGCCGCCGGCGTAATCCTCGACCTCACCCACGCCGCGGACCTCACCTTCTGGCAAATCCTCGAACACTGGGACGGCCCCGTCCACGCAAGCCACTGCATGTGCCGCGCCCTGGTCCCCGGACAGCGCCACCTGAGCGACGAGATGATCCGCGCCCTCGCCGAGCGGGGCGGGGTGCTCGGCATGGTCTTCGCCGAGCCCATGCTCAACCCGAGTTGGAACTTCGACCATCCCGAGACCTGGCCCGCCACGGCCAAGCGCTCGATGAAGGCGGTGATCGAGCACATCGACCACATCTGCCAGCTTACCGGCAGCTGCGAGCATGTGGCCATCGGCTCGGACCTGGACGGCGGCTTTGGTCGCGAAACCTCGCCCACCGACTACGACACCATTGCCGACCTGCAAAAATTCCTGGGCATCCTCGATAGGCGCGGCTTCAGCCAGGCCGACATCGCCCGGTTCGCCCACGGGAATTTGCTGAGATTCTTCCGCCAGGCGTGGGGGTAGGGGCAGGTTTGAAACCTGCCCCTATCGCCCTTACCGCATCACCATAGCATATCGGAGACCCCCATGCCCCTCATCATCGACAGCCACCTCGACCTCGCCTTCGACGCCCTGCAACTCAACCGCGACCTCACCCTGCCGGCGGCCACCGTGCGCACCCACGACCCGGTGGCCCTCCACGATTCCTTTGGGGCCTGCACCACCACCCTCCCCGAACTGCGCCGGGGCCAGGTAGGGATCTTTTTCGCCACTGTGATGTCGCGCCTAGACCCCCACGACCGCTGGACCCGCACCGGCATGTACACCCAGGACCAGTGCTACGCCGTGGGCCGGGGCCATGCCGCCTACTACCAGGTGCTGGAGCGGCAGGGCTTTTTGCGCTTCATCCGCAATTCCGGCGACTTAGACCAGATGGCCGCGGCCTGGAAGAACCCGCAGGCCGACACGCCCTTCGGCATGGTGCTAGCCATGGAGAGCGCCGATCCCATCCTGGGGCCGGACAATGTGCAGGAGTGGCACGACCTCGGCTTGCGCATGGTCAGCATCTCCCACTACGGAGTCAGCGCCTACTCCCACGGCACCGGCACCGAGGGCGGCCTGCTGCCCAGGGCCAAGCCCCTGCTCGACGCCCTGCGGGCCGCCCGCATCGTCGTCGACATGACCCACCTCACCGACCAGGCCCATTGGGAAGTGCTCGACTGCTACGACGGCCCGGTCTGCGCCTCGCACCACAACTGCCGCGCCCTGGTCCCCGGCCAGCGCCAACTCACCGACGAGATGATCCGCTCCATCGCCCAGCGCGGCGGGGTGATCGGCACCGCCCTCGACGCCTGGATGCTCGACCCAGGGTGGAAGCGCAAGACCCCGGCCAACCAGCAGCGCACCGCCGCCACCCTGGAGACCGTAGCCGACCACATCGACCACATCGCCCAACTCATGGGCACCTCCAAACACTGCGGCATCGGCACCGACCTGGACGGGGGCTACGGCCAGGAGCAGTCCCCCCGCGACCTCAACACCATCGCCGACCTCCAGCACCTCGCCCCCATTCTCCACAGGCGCGGCTACGCCCCCGCCGACGTGGAAGGCATCCTGGCCGGCAACTGGATCAGACTGCTCAAGGAAGTGTGGGGATGAGGTAGCAAGGGGCATCGGGGAGCAACCCACTTCAACCTTTCCCAAGGCGCGTCCTGCCCACCCGCTCGCTCTGGCTCCGCTACCCGGCCCCGCGCCACGCGTGCTTCTCTGCCCAATTACTCCCCAGGGAAAGGTTTTCGGGGTCATCTCCCCCCCGCCGGAGATCCCCGGATATCCAGCGGGCCGCGGGAATGACCCAGCCGGGGGGCCCGCCAGGGTTAGCGCAGCGGCAGGTGTAAGGGGCGTCTCTCAGGGGAGAGGGCGGGGGTAGGCTAGCAGGGTGGGGAGGTGGGGAAGCGCAATTTGAGGAGCCAGGGGAAGAGCCGGGATTTGGGAGACGCTGGGAGTGGGCGTGGGCACCCTTGGGTCCGCTCTGTATTTTTCGGGGCTATTTTTCATCAAATAGCCCCTTTTTTATTTCCTTCTCCAAAATTATCGAGGTTTTTCCGATAAACATGATAGATTACAAACCATTATCTTGCGATCATGCATTGAAAATCGTATAATTTAATCATTAGATATACATATTCATTTTTAAACCTTTATTTTGGAGGCAACATATGGCCAGAGGCGCGGACAAGGTCATCGAAGCCCTCGAAAGGCACGGCGTCGAGCACATCTTCGGGCACCCAGGCGGGGCCGCCATGCCCATCTTCGATGCCCTGGTGGACTCCAAGCAGCTCAAATTCATCCTCACCCGCCACGAACAGGGCGCCACCCACATGGCCGACGGGTACGCCAGGGCCACCGGCAAACCCGGCGTGGTGCTGGTCACCTCCGGCCCCGGTGCCACCAACACCATCACCGGGCTGCTCACCGCCCAGATGGACTCGGTACCCATGGTGGTGCTCACCGGCCAGACCATCACCCCCATGCTCGGCAAGGACGCCTTTCAGGAGGCCGACGTCTTCGGCGTCTCCATGCCCGTGGTCAAGCATTCCTACCTGGTCAAGGACGCCGAGGACATCCCTCGGGTGATGAACGAGGCTTTCCACATCGCCACCACCGGCCGCACCGGCCCCGTCCTGGTGGACCTGCCCAAGGACGTCACCTCGGCCGAGTGCAACGCCGATTTCACGGAGCAGATCTTCCTCCCCGGGTACCACGCCCAGGCCAAACCCGACCCCCAGCACCTGAAGGAGGCGGCCCGACTCCTGCGCAAATGCCGCCGCCCGGTGCTCTACCTCGGCGGGGGCTGCATCGCCGCTGGGGCCCACGAGGTCGCCCTAGCCTTTGCCGAAAAGACCCGTATGCCCGTCACCAACACCCTGTTAGGCAAGGGCAGCTTCCCCGAGCAGCACCCCCTCTCGGTGGGTATGCTGGGTATGCACGGCACCGCGTACGCCAACAAGGCCGTGGCCGGTTGCGACCTGATCATGTCGGTGGGGGCCCGCTGGGACGACCGCATCACCGGCAAGCTCTCGGCCTTCTGCCCCGATGCCGCCAAGATCCACGTGGACATCGACCCGGCCGAGTACGGCAAGGTGCTGAGGCCCGACGTCTTCATCGAGGGGGACGCCCGCCAGGTGCTGGAGGAGTTCATCCACCACGTCGAGCCCACGGACTCGGAGGTCTGGCTGGCCCAGATTGAGGAATGGAAACACAAGTACCCCCTGCACTACGGCCGCAAGGGCGGGCTCAAGATGCAGGCGGTCATCGACCGTTTCTACCACCTGACCGAAGGCAAGGCCATCGTCACCACCGACGTGGGCCAGCACCAGATGTGGGCCGCCCAGTTCTACCAGACCCGCTACCACCGCCAGTGGCTCTCCTCGGGCGGGGCGGGGACCATGGGCTACGGCTTTCCGGCCGCCGTGGGGGCCCAGTTCGGCCGGCCCGGCGAGCTGGTGGCGGCCATCGTCGGCGATGGGGGTTTCCAGATGACCATGTGTGAGCTGGCCACCGCCGCCCTGCACCGCCTGCCCATCAAGGTCCTGGTGCTGGACAACCGCTACCTGGGCATGGTGCGCCAGTGGCAGAACCTCTTCTTCGACAACCGGCTCTCGGGGGTGGACCTGGAGGGCAACCCGGATTTCGTCATGCTGGCCGAAGCCTACGGGATCAAGGGCTTCCACCTTCGGCGCACCGCCGATATCGACAAGGTCCTCCGGCAGGCCCTGGCCCATAACGAGGGTCCCTGCGTGATCCACGCCGAGTGCGAAAAGGAGGACAATGTCTTCCCGATGATCCCCGCCGGGGCGGCCCTCAGCGAGATGATCACCGAGCCGCCCAAGTACAAACTTGAAAAACCGACCGGGAGCACCTGATGGAAAACGCCGCCCTGAAAACCCAGAAAACCACCATCGGCCTCTTGGTCAACGACCGGCCCGGCGTGCTGATGCGCATCAGTCAGGTCTTTGCCCGCCGCGGCTACAACATCGAGTCCCTGGTGGTCTCGCCGGCCCACCTGCCGCACACCTCGCGGATGACCATCACCTCCAGCGGGCCCGAGGACGTGCTGCACCAGATCATCCTCCAACTCAACAAGCTGGTGGACGTCATCCACGCCAAGGACCACACCGACGACCAGGCCGTCACCCGGGAACTGGCCCTCTTCAAGGTGGGCTGCTCGGTGCCCGAACGCACCGAAATCCTGCAAATTGCCGAGGCTTTTCGCGGCAAGACCGTGGATATCTCCGAGGAGACCATCACCATCGAGGCCACCGGCACTTCCGACAAGATGGACGCCCTGGAGTCCCTGCTGGGGAAGTTCGACCTGCGCGAGATGGTGCGCACCGGCAAGGTAGTGATGGCCCGCGGCGGGCAGGCGACCTGAAAGATATCAGCTCCACCAGACAAAAAAGCGGGACGGGGATGGTTTCCCCGTCCCGCTTTTGCTTTTTCTCCGACAATTTAGAAGTTCACCCCCAACTGCGCAAAGACCAGCCGGCCGATCTGTGGAGCGCCGATGAACTCCTGGTGCTGCTTGTCCAGCAGGTTATCGGCATTGACGATCAGCGACAGATCCCGTTCCACCGGCAGCCGGTAGACCAGGTTGAGGTCCACCAAGGTGTAGGACTTCACCTTCCCCTCGTACACCCCCGAGGCCATCGGGTAGGAGCCGTTGTGGCGCACCCCGGCCCCGGCCCGCAGCCGCCACTGCGGCAGCTCCCGTATCACCCCCAAGCGCAGCTTCTGTTTGGGCGAGTTGAGGGCGACGTCGGCGATGTTGTCCAGGTTCTTGAACAGGTTCTTGTCCACCCAGGAGAAGTTGCCGCTGAAGCTCCACACATCCCCCAGGTAGTAGGTCAGGCTCAGGTCCATGCCCTTGACCGTCACCAACCCGTAGTTGCGGTAGGTCAGGATGACCGCGTTCGGGTCGTAGGCCTGCAAGGGGCTGACCGTGCCGAAGGGGATGCGGGCCACCCCGCCCACCACCTGGGTGGTCAACTCGTCCAGGGGCGTGCCGTTGCCATTGCCGCCCAGGAGCTGGCTGTCCAGCCCGCCCAGGGCCTGGGCCAGGGCCGCGTTGGCCGGGTCCTGCAGCGCCGCGGCCAGGGCCGGCCCCAGGGCCTGAGCCAGGCTGGCCGGGTCGAGGAAGACGTTGGGGGTCTCCACCGCCAGCGGCCCGACGAAGTTCTTGGTCTGGGTGCGGTACGCGTCGGCGGCCACCACCAGCCGGCCGCCGATGAGTCCCTTGTACCCCAGTTCGTAGGTCCGGGTAATGGTCGGCTTGGTGAGGGGCACGTCGTTGACCCCGCTCACCACGTCAAAGGGGTTGGCCGCCCCGGAGGCTACCTTGCCCAGATTGAGTTCCATCAGGCTGTGCTTCAGGCCCGACAACTGGGCCGGCAGCAGGTTGGGTAAACCTGCGGCCAGGGCCTGGGCCTGGGCTTGCGCCGCAGCCTGGGCCACGCCGGCCAGCACCAGTTGCTGGGTCACCAAAGCCTGGAACTGGGGGGTGAACTGCGCCAGCACCGCCTGCCGGCCGAGGCCCCACATAGCCCCGGCGATAGACGGGTCGTCCAGCACCAGCGAGCGGCCCGCCGTGGGCATGAAGGGCGAGCTGAAGTAGAGCTTGCCGCTCTCGTTGCGCCCAAAGGTGAAGCCCCCGTCGAAGCCCTCGCGGTAGGTGCCCTGGGCGACGATGTCGATGCCCGAGGGCAGCCCCAAGCGCTTTAGACCAAAGGGATCGGTGCTGGAGCGCCGGTCGAGGAAGAGGTTGTTGGTGGTGGGGGTGCTGAAGGCGCGGTTGTAGGTCAGGCGCAGGATCTGGGTCTCGCGGGGCTTGAAGACCAGCGCCGCCCTGGGCGACCATTCGGCCTTATCGATGCGGTTGTGGTCGTCGTAGCGCAGGGCCAGCACCAGGTCCACCTTGGAATGCAGCGCCGTTTCGCTCTGCAGGTAGCCGCCCAGTTCGTTAATGTTGTCGTCGCCCTCGTTCTGGCCGGTGATGGTGCCCTCGGTGTCGGGCCGGGTCAGCAGGGCGTCGAAGCCGTAGATGAAGCGCTGCCGGCCGCCCAGGGCCGCGAGGTGCTGCACCTGGAAGGCGGTCAGGCTTGATTTATCGACGATGCCGGCCCCGTCGCGAAGCAGGAAGGTCTTGCCAGCGTCGCTCCAGTTGCGAAAAGCCTGGGCGAACCAGTTGCCGTAAAGCAGGCGCATTTGCGCGTAGTTGTACGCCCAGTCCTTGGCCTGGGCCGCGCCCAGGCCGGTCATCTCGATGAAATCTCCCTGGTTGTGGCCCAGGGCGGCGATGGCGCTGAAGCGCTCGCCGGGCCGGTAGTCGAGGCGCAACTCGCCCCCCCGCCGCTGCAGGTCGAAGTCGCGGGCCTTAAGGCTGGGGTTGACGGCGCGGGCCTGGTTCTCCACCGGGTCCTGGTATTTCCAGTCGGTGCCGGCGTAGTACTGGGCCGAAAGCTTGTAGCCAAGACGGGGCGTGACCAGGCCGGCGCTGCGAAACTCCACCTGGCGCAGGCTGCGCTCTCCCCCGCCCAGCCGCACCGAGGTGCCCTGCGCGTCGAGGGGCGAGCGGGTGAGGATGTGCATCACCCCGTTGGCGCTGTTGGGCCCGTAGAGCGCCGAACCGGGGCCCAGCACCACCTCGATGCGCTCGATATCGTCGTTGACCACCGGGATGAAGTTGTAGGCGTTGAGGCGCAGCGAGGGCACGTGGGCCAGGCGGTTGTCCGTCAGGGTCATCAGCGCCCCGGAAAAGACGTTGTTGAACCCGCGCACCACCGCGCTGCTCTGCACCAAACCGGTGCGGGCGAAGTCCACCCCCGGCACGTTCTTGATGTGCTCCGAGACACTGAGCACCGGCTGATTGCGGATCTCGGGCGCCTCGACCACAGCGACCGATGCCGGCGCATCGAGGATCTTTTCCTGGACGCGAGAGGCGGAAACCAGACTCTGCTCCAGCACGATCGAGGTAGAATTGAGGACCAGGTCGAGCTTGAGAGCCTGGCCGGCCGCTACGTAGACCTCCTGGGCCGCGGCCTTGTGCCCCACGTAGGTAGCTGTCACCTGGTAGGTGCCTGGGTGCAAATCACCGATCTGGTAACTTCCCTGGCCGTCGGTGCTCACCCCTTTTCCGCCAGGGATCTGCGGGCCCTTGACCGCCACGTTGGCCCCCACCAGGGCCTGGCCGGCCTCGTCCGTCACCTTTCCGGTCAGGCGGCCCTCGTCCTCCTCGGCCAATCCCGCGCCAGCAAGGGTCAGCCCAACCGCCACTGCCATTAGCCATCTGCTCATCTTCTCATCCCTCCGCAAGAATATCTGTCCAAATTTAACAAATTCGACTATTCCTCGGCAAGTTTTCCTCCTGTTGCCCCTTTCTCCTCCACGCTGTATTTTTGCCCTCTCTACCCCTTCCAGGAGCCCATTCCATGCCCGACACCCTCCGCCTCGCCCTGCTGGGCTGCGGCGCCATCGCCCGCTACCACCTCAACGGCATCAAAGAGCGCGTCCCACGCGTCAAGGTCACCGCCGCCATCGACACCGACCGGGCCAAGGCCGAAGCCTACGCCGCCGAGACCGGCGCCCAGGTCTTCACCTCCTACGACGAGGCCCTCGAAATGGGCCAGTTCGACGCGGTGGACATCCTCCTGCCCCACGACCTGCACGAACCCTGCGCCCTCAAGGCCTTTGCCGCCGGCAAGCACGTACTGCTCGAAAAACCCATGGCCCCCACCCTGGAGGGCTGCGCCCGCATTCTGGAGGCCTCCAAGAAGGCCGGCACGGTATTCATGGTGGCCGAGAACGCCCAGTACTGGCCCGAGGTCGTCAAAGCCCAGGAAGTGATCCAGAGCGGTGACCTGGGGGAGATCATCACCGCCCGGGCCGCCTTTGTCTGCGAGTTCGACGAGTACTGGTTCAAGGAGAAGAAGCCCTGGCGCTACGAGAAATCGCGCGCCGGCGGGGGCATCACCATCGACGGGGGCTCCCACTGGATCAGGCCCCTGCGCATGTGGATGGGCGAGTTGGATGAGGTGGTGGCCGTCATCGGCCATCCCCTGGCGCAGATGGAGGGGGAGTCGCTGGTCCGGGCCATCTTCCGCTTCCAGTCAGGGGCGGTGGCTGGCTTCGACGCCATGATGGTGGCCACCCCGATGGGCCCCGAGCCCTGGTGGCGGATCACCGGCACCAAGGGAGAACTGGTGCTCGACGGCGCCTTCGGGGGGGGTATCCGCCTGTACGACCGGGAGCACCGCCAGGGCAGAACCCTAATGGAACCTCAGGGTTACGCCAAGTCCTTTGGGCCGGAACTGGAGGATTTCGCCCGCGCCGTGCTCGACGGCAAACCCCTCGCCGCCGGCCCCGAATCCGCCCTGGGCGAGCTGCGCGCCGCCCTGGCCATCTACCGCTCCGCATCCAGCCGGCAGTGGGAAAAGGTGTGGGGGTGAACTCTGTTGCCTCTGCCCCACCCTTTCAATATATTACCTCCTCAACGAGGCCGATTTTCCCCAGCATGACCCAGCAGCGCTTCTCCGGCCACCCGCCGGCGCATCTTTTTCCTCTGTATTCTTGGTAGAAAGCGACGTCTCCATGGCGCAAAAATACGTCTATCTATTTGGCACCCCCAAGACCGCCGGCGACGCCTCGATGCGCAACCTGCTGGGCGGCAAGGGGGCCAACCTGGCCGAGATGTCCAAGCTGGGCCTGCCGGTCCCGGCCGGCTTCACCATCACCACCGAGGTCTGTACCTACTACTACCAGCACGTTAAGAGTTACCCCGCCGAACTGAAGAAGCAGGTCGAGAGCGCCCTCAAAGAAGTGGAGCAGAAGATGGGCGCCCGCTTCGGCGACCCGGCCAACCCCTTGCTACTTTCGGTGCGCTCCGGGGCCCGGGCCTCGATGCCGGGCATGATGGAGACGGTGCTCAACCTCGGGCTCAACGACCAGATCATCGCCGGCCTCATCGCCCGCTCGGGCAACGAGCGCTTCTGCTACGACGTGTACCGCCGCTTCGTGCAGATGTACGGGGACGTGGTCATGGGCCTGCGCCCCGAGGGCAAGGAGGTCGATCCCTTCGAGGTCCTGATCGAGCACAAGAAGCACGCCCGCAACGTCCACCTCGACACCGAACTGAGCGCCGCGGACCTCAAGGAACTGGTCGGGGAGTTCAAGGCCGAGATCTCCCGCCGCCTGGGCAAACCCTTCCCCGAGGACCCCTCCGAGCAGTTGTGGGGGGCCGTCGGCGCGGTCTTCAGTTCCTGGAACGGGGCCAGGGCCATCAAGTACCGCGAGCTGGAGGGTATCCCCCACGCGTGGGGCACCGCCGTCAACGTGCAGTCTATGGTCTACGGCAACATGGGCCAGGACTGCGCCACCGGGGTGGCCTTCACCCGTAACCCCTCCACCGGCGAGAAGAAGCTTTACGGCGAGTACCTGATTAACGCCCAGGGTGAGGACGTGGTGGCCGGCATCCGCACCCCTGATCCGGTGGCCAGGCTCAACGACCAACTGCCCGCCGCCTACCGCCAGTTCCGCCAGGTCTGCGCCACCCTCGAACAGCACTACAAGGACATGCAGGACCTGGAGTTCACCATCCAACAGGGAAAGCTGTGGATGCTCCAGGCCCGCAACGGCAAACGCACCACCGCCGCGGCGGTCAAGATCGCCGTGGACATGGCCCGCGAGGGGCTGATCACCCAGGCCCAGGCGGTGATGCGGGTCAAACCCAAGGATTTGGACAAATTGCTGCACCCCGGCTTCGTCGAATCGGCCAAGACCGAGGTCATCGGCCGCGGCCTGCCTGCCTCGCCGGGGGCAGCCACCGGCCGGGTGGTCTTTCAGGCCGAGGAGGCCGAAGCCTGGGCCGCCAGGGGCGAAAAGGTCATCCTGGTGCGCCAGGAGACCTCCCCCGAGGACATCGGCGGCATGCACGCCGCCCAGGGCATCCTCACCGCCCGCGGCGGCATGACCTCCCACGCGGCAGTGGTGGCCCGGGGCATGGGCAAGTGCTGTGTGGCCGGCTGCGGCGAACTCTCCATCGATTACGCCAAAGGCCTCTTCGTCGCCACGGGCAAGACCGTGCGCGAAGGCGACTGGATCTCCATCGACGGCTCTACCGGCGAGGTGATGCTCGGCCAGGTCCCCACTCAGGCGGCGACCTTCTCCAAGGAGTTTGCCACCCTGATGACGTGGGCCGATAAGACCCGCCGGCTCCGGGTGCGCACCAACGCCGACACCCCCCACGACGCCGAGGTGGCCCGCCGCTTCGGGGCCGAAGGCATCGGCTTGTGCCGCACCGAGCACATGTTCTTCGAGGGGGACCGCATCATCGCCGTGCGCGAGATGATCCTGGCCGACGACGAGGCCGGCCGCCGCCAGGCCCTGGCCAAACTCAAGCCCATGCAGCAGGGGGATTTCGAGGGGATCTTCCGGGCGATGAAGGGCCTGCCGGTCACCATACGCCTGCTCGACCCGCCCCTGCACGAGTTTTTGCCGCACGAGCCGGCCCAGCAGGAGGAGATGGCCCGCCAGATGGGGGTCTCGATGGAGAAGATCCGCGCGAAGGTAGCCTCCCTGCACGAGTTCAACCCCATGCTGGGGCACCGGGGCTGCCGCCTGGGCGTCACCTTCCCCGAGATCTACGAGATGCAGGTGGAGGCCATCTTCGAGGCCGCCGTGGCCGTTCGCAAGCAGCGCGTCCAGGCCCTGCCCGAGGTGATGATCCCCCTGGTGGGCACCCTGCGGGAGTTCACCGACCTCAAGGAGATGACCGACCGTTTGGCCCAAGCTGTGGGCAAAGCCCACAAGCTCAAGCTCAGCTACCTGGTGGGCACCATGATCGAGGTGCCTCGCGCCGCGGTGGTGGCCGACCAGATCGCCAGCCAGGCCGAGTTCTTCAGCTTTGGCACCAACGACCTGACCCAGCTCACCTTTGGCTACAGCCGCGACGACGCCGGCAAATTCCTGCCCGTGTACGTCGAGAAGGGCGTGCTCGCCGCCGACCCCTTCCAGACCCTCGACCAGGAGGGCACCGGCCAATTGATCCGCCTGGGCACCGAGCGGGGCCGCCAGGCGCGAAAGGGGCTCAAGGTAGGTATCTGCGGCGAACACGGGGGGGACCCGGCCTCCGTGGGCTTCTGCCACCGGGTGGGCATGGACTACGTCTCCTGCTCCCCGTACCGGGTACCCATCGCCCGCCTGTCCGCCGCCCAGGCCGCGGTGCAGGAGCAGCAGTCCAAAGCCAAGGCCAAAACCAAAGCCAAGCCTAACGTCAAGGCGAAACCCAAAGCCAAAACCGCAGCCAGACCCAAGGCCAAAGCAAAAACCCCGGCCAAGGCCAAAGCCAAACCTGCCGCCGTGGCGCGGCGGCGCCGCTAGCCGCCCGATGGGAGCCATGGGCAAGATCATCGGCATCGCCAACCAGAAGGGGGGCGTGGGCAAGACCACCACCGCGGTGAACCTGGCCGCCTGCCTGGCCGTGGCCGAGCAGCCCACCCTGCTCATCGACATGGACCCCCAGGCCAATGCCACCAGCGGCTGCGGGGTGCCAGCCCCCGAGGTGGAGGAAGCGAACATCTACCATGTGCTCCTGGGCCACCAACCCCTGGGCGCGGTGATCCGGCAGACCAAGATCCCCTGCCTCTCGCTGATCCCCTCGCACATCAACCTCACCGGCGCCGAGATCGAGATGGTCACCATGATCGCCCGCGAGCAGAAGCTCGAAGGCATTCTCAAGGAGGTGGCCGGCAAGTACGCCTACATCATCGTCGATTGCCCTCCCTCCCTGGGCCTGTTGACCGTCAACGCCCTCACCGCCGCCGACCAGGTGCTCATCCCCATCCAGTGCGAGTACTATGCCCTGGAGGGCCTGGGCAAGCTGCTCAACACCATCCGCCTCATCCAGCGCCACCTCAACCCCAAGTTGCAGATCGCCGGGGTGCTGCTGACCATGTTCGACCACCGGCTCAACCTGTCGCGCCAGGTGGCTGCCGAGGTGAAATCCTATTTTGGCACTAAGGTCTACAAGACCGCCATCACCCGCAACGTGCGCCTGGCCGAGGCCCCCAGCCACGGCCAGCCCATCGTGCTCTACGATATCCTCTCGCCAGGGGCCCAGAATTACATGAGCCTGGCAGGAGAAGTCATCAATCATGGGTAAGAAACCGGTCCTGGGCAAAGGCATCAACGCCCTCATTCCCGAGTACGGGGACACCCACGCCAACGGCGACCAGACCCGCCAGGTGGTGCAGCTCAAGATCGACGAGATCGAGCCCAACCCGCACCAGGCCCGCACCCGCTTCGACGAGGAGCGGCTCGAAGACCTGATGCGCTCCATTAAGGAGAAGGGCATCATCCAGCCCATCACCGTCAACCGGGTGGGCCAGAGCTACCAGATCATCACTGGCGAGCGCCGCTGGCGGGCCACCAAGAAGGCCGGCCTCGACACCATCCCGGCCATCATCTACGAGATCGAGTCGCCCCAGGAGTTGATGGAGATCTCGCTGATCGAGAACATCCAGCGGGAGAACCTCAGCCCCATCGAGGAAGCAGAAGGGTATCGGTCCCTGATGAACACCTGCTTCCTCACCCAGGAAGACGTGGCCCAGAAGGTGGGCAAGGACCGCTCCACCATCGCCAACGCCCTGCGCCTGCTCAAGCTGCCCCTCGAGATCCAGGACCACCTGCGCCAGGGGGTCTTGCAGATGGGCCACGCCCGCACCCTGCTAGGCCTGGAGGAGGAGGACCAGCTCGAACTGGCCCGCCGTTGCCTGAAGGAGCAGATGACTGTGCGCGACCTGGAGCGGGCGGTGCGGGCCCGCCGCAGCGGCCGGGACAAACGCGCCCGGGCCAACGGCAACACCAACGGCCGCGAGAAGCGCGACCCGCAGTTGACCCTCTTCCAGGAAAAGCTCCAGCACCGCTACGGCACCGGGGTGGCCATCCACCGCAACGCCAAAAAAGGCCACATCGCCATCGAGTTTTACGATGACAACGACCTCGAACGGGTCCTCGAACTCCTCCTCGGCGAACAGGTTTGAGCAGAGACGCGCCTTGGGAAAAGCCGGAACGGGTTCCTGACCGACGCGTCGGCTTTTCTAGATGACTAAAATACTGCTCCTCCCGGCATTGCTCCCGTTGCTTGCCTCCTGCAGCCTCTTCAACCAGGAATTGCCCAACCAGCCCCCCAACCTGCGCCTCAGCGAGGTCGTCACCACCCGGGTGGGCCGCGGCGACACCGTCAGCCTGCAGGCACGGGCTACTGACGAGGATGACGACCCGATCTCCTACACCTGGACCTCCTTCGGGGAGGGCAGCTTCCGCGATTCCACCGCCGGGGCTACCGAGTGGATCGCCCCTGACCAGATCAACGGCTCTTCCGAGTTCTTTCTGCTGCGCCTCACCGTCAGCGACCACCAGCCCACCACCGAGGACCCCACCGAAACCTTTGTCATCGAGGTGGTCCAGAGCCCCCCGGCCCTCAGCATCACCGCCGACACCACCATCGCCTTCACCGCCCCCTTTGCCCAGTTGCAGGCAGTGGGCGCGGACGCGGAGGACGACGACCTGGAATACACCTGGGAGCAACTGACGGGCCCCCGGGCCAACCTCCAGACAGAGCGCCTCGACAACGCGCACGCCCGCCTGCGTTTCATCCCCCTGCTCCCCGGCGACTACCTCTTCGCCCTGCGGGCCAGCGACGGGGCCGACACCGTCGGCACCCAGGTCCTGGTGCGGGTGCCGCCCCCCCCCGAAGGGCCCTTGGCCGGCTCCGTCCTTCTCGAGTTGTCCAGGCCCGACGGCTCCCGGCACGCCTTTGAGATCGATGCGTACGAGTACCCCAACCAGCGCGGCTCCAAGCCCGCGCAGGCCAGTTCCTTTTTTCGGGCGGTGGAATTGTGCGCCACGCTGGGCGGGCGGCTCTGCCTGGCGGAGGAATGGCGGGGGGCCTGCCAGGGTGCCGATCTGCGCTCCTATTCCTCCACCGATGATCCGGCAGGCTTAGTGGAACTTGACTTTGGCCTGCGCTTCTGCAATACCCCCAACTCCTTTTTCGCCACCAGCGAGCCGGACGCGGACTTCCTCTCCGAATTCCTCTCCGTGGCCGGCGCCTTTGCCAACTGCGGGGCCGCAGGGGTGTACGACCTGACCGGAAACGCGGCGGAATGGGTGTGGGTGGATTCGAGTCAGACCGCGGCCACCTACACGCTGAACAGCGTGCTGAGCCTGCGCGAGTGCGGGGAGTTTGCCGAGCCATTGCCGGCCCTGCCGGCCGGCTTCGACTTCAGCACCCAGGCCATCGGCGACCTGGGCTCGGACTACCAGGAATACTTCCGCTCCAATATCGGCTTCCGCTGCTGCCGCTGAGAGCCTATCCGGAAGCCTGCTTTGATTAGGCCTAAGTCAGTGGGCCTGCAACTGGCCCAGGCGCTCCTCGATCAGGCTGCGGCGCACCTGGACCCGCTGGTGCTGCTGTTCGACCCGTAGCTTGGCCTTGCGCACCGCCAGCTGTTCCTGGCGCAGGGCCTGCAACTGGGCCAGCAAGGCGCGGACCTCGCGGTCCCTAGCCTTGAGCAGGTCCAAGAGCTTGCGCAGTTGGAAGGCCAGCAGGTATTTGACGAGCATAGGCACCGCCAGCAAGAGCGCGGCGAGCAGGGTTACTTCGGTGGACATGGCTTTGGTCGTTTAGGGTGGTTCCGCTGGACGCGGCAGGGGCAGCAAGGGCACCCCCAATCGCTATGCAATGACCGTGCCAGCCCGCCAAGGGCCTTTTTCCCCCGCCTTTCCGGCACCCTGCCCCTCCGGGTCGGGCATTTTTTGCCGGCGGCCGGCTGCTCCTTCCCCCGATTGACAACCCCGCCCCGCTTGTTTTATTTCCTCAACCTATGGACAGACGCAGCATCGAGCATTTGCTCCGACAGGTGGCCGGCGGCCAGGTCTCCGCCGAGGAAGCCCTGCACCAGCTCCAGACCCTGCCCTTCGAGGACATCGGTTTCGCCCGCATCGACCACCACCGCGCCCTGCGCAAGGGTTATCCCGAGACCATCTTCTGCCAGGGCAAGACCACCCCCCAGATCCTGGCCATCGCCCAGCGCCTGGCCGCCAGCGGCTCCCTGGTGCTGGCCACCCGGCTGGCTTCCGAGGCCGCCCAGGCCCTGGTGCGGGAATTCCCCGAGGCCGAGTACGACGAACTGGCGCGGGTAGTGCTGATCCGGCCCTCAGGGTCCCAGGTGGAGGAGGAGGGCCTGGTGGTGGTGGCCTCGGCCGGCACCGCCGACCTGCCGGTGGCCCGCGAGGCCATGATCACCGCCAGGGCCATGGGCGCCAAGGTGGAGGGGATCTTCGACGTGGGGGTGGCCGGCATCCACCGCCTCTTGGCCTACGCCGAGAAGCTCCGCTCCGCCCGGGCCGTGGTGGTGGTAGCCGGCATGGAAGGGGCCCTGGCCAGCGTGGTGGGCGGCCTGGTGGACGCCCCGGTGGTCGCCGTGCCCACCAGCGTGGGGTACGGGGCCAGCTTCAACGGCCTCTCAGCCCTCCTGACCATGCTCAACTCCTGCGCCTCGGGGGTGGTGGTGGTCAATATCGACAACGGCTTCGGCGCCGGGTACACCGCCGCCCTGATCAACAACCGCACCCGCAGTTCCCAGGAGTAGTCCATGAGCCAGGCCCCCCGGCGCCATGTTGCCCACCCGCCCACCCAACCCGCCGCCCCTGGCTATTTCATCTCGCCCCTCGTGCTCTTCGGTGGCGGCCTGCTGCTGGTGGTGCTGGGCTTCAGCGCCGGGGTCCTGGTCCAGGGCCAGTTGGCCGGCCAGCCCAGGCCGGCCAACCCGCCGGCCAGCCACCCCGCCCTCTCCCCGGCCGCCTCCCAGGGAGGAGGCCCTGACCGGCTGGCCCTCAGCCAGACCATCCAGCAGTTGCAGCGCCACCTGGAACACGCCCCCGAGGACCACGAGGCCAGCCTCCAACTGGGTAACGCCCTCTACGACAGCGAGCGCTTCGCCGAGGCCGCCGTCCAGTACCGCCTATACCTCGAAGCCCATCCCGAAAACCCCGACGTGCGCACCGACCTGGGCACCTCCCTGCACCGCACCGGCCGCAACGAGGATGCGGTGCGCGAATTCCGCAAAGCTATCGCGTACGCTCCCACCCACCTCAATGCCAACTACAACCTCGGGGTGGTCCTGGCCAACGAGTTGAACGACCGGGCCGGCGCCGGCGCCGCCTGGAAACGCGTCCTGGAAATCGCCCCCACCTCGCCCCAGGCCACCCAGGTGCGCCTCTCCATGCCCCAGTTGCAGCCCGGCCGCTAGCGCGGTGGGGAGATACCCCTGGAGGATTTTCCCGGAGAGTGGTTGGGAAGGGAAGTCCGCGGGCGCATAAGCCACATAAATGGCGTTGCGGGGGATGGGGGTCGTCGGGTGGTCCCACACAACCAACGCACACCATACGTTGGTGTGCGGCAGGACGCGCCTTGGGAAAATCCGGAACGGGGCTCTCACCGACGCCGCTTCAAATTGCGGCAGCCATCCTCGCCGGCGGCCAGAGCCGGCGCATGGGCCGCGACAAGGGCCGGCTCCAATTGGGCGGCCAAACCCTGATCGAAAGAGTCCTGGCTGCAGTCCGCCCCCTCGACTGCCCCACCTTCATCGTCGCCCGCCGGGCCACCGATCACGCCGACCTGAGCCTGCCCGTGATCCCCGACCTCTATCCGGATGCCGGCCCCCTGGGCGGCCTGGGCACCGCCCTCCACCACACCTCCACTCCGGCCCTGCTGCTCTTGGCCTGCGATCAGCCCTTCCTCACCCCCCCGTTCCTGCGCTTCCTCGCCGCCCAACTTGGAACCCACCAGGCCGTGGTCCCCCGCAGCCCCCAAGGATTGCAGCCCCTCTGTGCCGCGTACGCCCGCTCCTGCCTGCCCCTGGTCGAAGCGACCCTGGCTCAGGGCGAGCGGCGCATGCACGCCTTCTGCCAATCCCTCGACCTGCGCCTGCTGGAACCCGCGGAATGGCAGCCCTTCGACCCCCGCGGCCTGCTCTTCGCCAACCTCAACACCCCCGAGGAGTACCAACGCGCTTTGGACCTTCCTTGCTGTTGACATGGTGCTCCCCATTGCGAACCCTTTAACCTACACCCAAAGGACCCCGCCATGAGTCCGCGCCACCTCGGTATTGCCGCCCTCCTGCTCCTCACCCTATGGTCCTGGCAACCCGGCCGCCACCTCGTTTCCGTGGACGCGGTCTCCGCGGCCACCAAGCCCGGCCAGTCGGTGGTGGGCCTGGTCCGCTCCGACTACGCCAAGCTAAAGGCGCCCGCCGCCCCGGATGCCGAACTGACCGAGGCCCAGATCGAGGACCTGACCCGCTGGGCCGTGGCCCAGGGCGGGGGCCTCCAGGGGGTGATCGACGAGCGGGCCGAGTGGGTCTGCATCAAGGTCAACATCGTCGAACTGAAGAAGCCCGGCTCCGGGGTGGTCACCGACGTGCGGGTGGTCAAGGCCGTGGTCAAGCTGGTCCACGAAGCCGCCCCCCAGGCGCGTATCTCCATCGCCGAGGGCTCCGGCGAGTGGATCGCCCCCGACGTGCCCGGCGCCGACACCACCGGGGCCCAGGTGGAAGACGGCTGGGCCGAAGCCGGGTACCGCGCCCTGCTCGCCGATCCAGACCTGGAGGGCATCCGCCTCGACCTTTTGGACCTCAACGTGGGCGAGGCGGTGCTGACTACCGTGCCCGACCAGTGGCACGCCCGCGAGCAGTTCTGGGTGCCCCGGGCCGTGCGCGACTGCGACGCCCTCATCAACGTGCCGGTGATGAAGATCACCCAGGACGTGGGCATGACCGCGGCGATGAAGAACTTCATCGGCATCGCCCCCGGCCTCAAGTACGGCTGGCCCAAGCTGCGCGGCCAGCCCGGCGTGGGGCCGGGCATCCCCCACAACCCCCAGATCCTCGACGAGACCATCGTCGATCTAACCGCCCTGGCCAATCCGGGCTTCACCGTGGTGGACGCCGTCGTCGCCATGGAAAAGGACAAGACCGACCGTCGCGGCGGGGTGCCGGTGCGTATGAACACCGTCATCGCCGGTTCCGACATCGTCGCCGTAGACGCCACCTGCGCCCGTCTGATGGGCCTCAACCCCGACGACTACGAGTTCATCACCCTAGCCGCCCGCGAGGGCATGGGCCGGATGCACGAGGACCAGATCACCGTCAACGGCCAGCCCGTGGCCCAACTGGCCCGCCGCTTCGTGCGGCCCCCCGCCGGCGAGGGCTCCTGGAGCGAGATGGGCCACTACGGGCAGGGCAACCGCACCTGGCTGCTCAGGCAGCTAAACCCCGGCGAAACCCTCGACCCCCAGGCCCGGCCCCGTCCAGGGCTGGAGGGCTGGTCCGAGGCGGTCTACTTCTCCGACGACCGCCTCGATCTGGCCAAGTTCTTCAGCGGTTTCAGGGAGGGCCGGGTGGCCGGGTACGCCGAGTTCCGCCTGCCCCAGGAGGTTCAGGCCCAGTTGTGGCTGGGCTCGGACGAGGACCTGGCGGTCTGGATCGACGGGGTCGAGGTGTACCGCTTTGCCGGGGCCCGCCGCCACCGCCTGCCCAACGAGCGGGTCGCCCTAGCCCTGGCAGCCGGCGCCCACCACCTGCTGGTCGAGGTGGGGCAGACGGGCGGGCGCTGCGAGTTCAACCTCAACATCTGCGAGGACGAGAAAGACCCCCGCTACGAGGGCAGTAGGGTGAAGGGCCTCGTTTTCTACGCCCCCACCCTGGGCAAGGTGATAAAATCGGTGGAGGCCGACTAGTTTCTCAAGCCCTCGGCCGCGGCCGTGGTGCTGGACAAGGCGCGCTGGGTCATGAACCCGTCCACCCTGGTCGGCGCCGTCGAAGGGGTGCTCGCGGCGCGCGGGGACTCGGTCCTATCCCGGGCCGAACTAATGGGCCTCAGCGGCTACGCCTTCAGGCTGGCGGTTTCGGATACCGTGGGATGGATGGATGATCCGGGCGGGGACGGCATTGAAGAGAGCGCCGGCCAACTGGTGCTCCGGGCCGGCCGGCAGTCGGGTTTTTCACCCAGGCTGATCCTGGGCAACGAGCGCCAACCTGGGGGCCGCGACAGCCGGAAGACCATCTGGAAGGAGGTGCAGCGCAACCTGGACCAGGGCCAGCCGGTTATCCTCCACCAGTGGGGCTGCCGGGTAGTGCGCGGCTACGACCCTGAGAAGGAACTCTACCTGGTCTCCTCCTGGGACGAGGAGGGCTGGATGCCCTTCGACGAGATCCCCGACCGCGACACCGGCGACTTCGGCGCCTTCTTCCCGGGCGAGCGCCGGCCCGTGGACCTGGGCCAGGCCGGCAAACCCTATCGGGAAACCGCCCTTCAAATGTCCCGCCAGGAAGACCAGGGCGGCCTTTCCCACGGGCTGCGGGCCTACGAGCGCTGGATCAGCGCCCTGGAGCAGGACCAGATCACCGACCACTGGGCCAATGCCTTCCACCTCGAACTGCTCCTGGGCGCCCGCCAGGACGCCGCCGCGTACCTGGACACCCTGGCCGGCCACAGCGACAAAAGAGCCGCCGCTCACCTGAGCAGGGCCGCCGCCCACTACCAAAAGGAATCCGAGAGCCTCCAGGCCCTCAACCAACTCTTAGGTTTCGCGCCCCCCGGGCCCGCCCGACCGCCTTGAGGACCCGGCGCAGCGCGCCCAGGGCATCACCTTGCTGAAAGAAGCGCTGAAGTGGGAAAAAGAGGCGCTGGCTGAGGTGGAAAAAGCAGTGGGCGCTTAAGCGACGCCCTGAATTTCGTAGCGGAGGAGGGATGACCCCAGCGGGGTGGGCCGCGAGGGTTGGCGCAGCGGCAGGTGGGGGGTATTCCTCATCGGGAACGGTTGGGCAGGGAAGGCCGCGGGAGAAGTTGCGGGGAGAGCGGAGCCTCAACGCCCCAGTGTGTGGGGCGTTGAGGGGGTAGGGCGGCGGGGCAGGGCTAGCGAGCAGGGCTGCGAGGCCACGCCTTGAGAAAGGCTGTAGTGGGTCGCCTTCCTCCACTTAGGCCGGCCAGTGCTCCTGCAATAAACGGCGCGAGCCCGTGTAGTAGAGCGCCGAGGAGGCCGGCGGCAGCTCGACGGCAAAGCGGTCGGCATCACCGGCCAATTCGCGGTCGTGGTACAGGTCGTACACCACCTCCACCCGTTCCGGCAGGGCAAAGGTGCGGCCCCCACCGGCCACCGTGTGAACCCCCAGCAACTGCCGCGTGGCGTGCAGCACGTCCCCGGCCTCGCTGTACAGATGCACCCCCGCGTGCCGGGCGATGCCCCGCAAAACCGGGGCCGGGATATTGGGCGCGGCGATGTATACCGAGCGCCAATCCCCCAATTCCTTGATCCCCATCCCCGGCTTGCAGCGCCCCAACGAGTACATCACCTGCCCCAAACAGGTGGCTGCAGGATCTTCGAGGTGGAAGAGCGGCCCCAGGGCCGTGTGCGTCCCCCAGAACAAATCCTGGGGGATCAGCCGGGTGATAGGGTGCGCAAAGTCCGTAAGATACATCTGCACCCCCCAGGCATTCTCCCCCTTGCCAAAGCGGAAGCCCGTCAACGCTTCCATCTGCTCCAGCCCCGGCTCTTCCCCCAGGTACCCGGCCCCGTAGATCCACAGGGCCGTGCGCCCCTGGCGCCGCACCACCCGGGCGATGGCCTCGCGCCGCTCCTGGTCCACCTTCCAGGCATTCAGAAAGATGTAGAGCTTGTAGGGCGGCAGCCGGCCCTCGGCCAGGTCCTGCAGGAGGTACACGTCGTGCGGAGCGCCGAAGCGGGCCAGGCCCTGCACCCGCTGGTAAAAGATGCCGGGCAGGTTGAAGCTGTTGCGGAGGGTCTCGTGGATGAAGCTCTCGTCGTCGATCAGCACCGCCACCTCAGCCTGGGGGCCGCGGTCGAGGTGCAGCGAGAATTCTCCCAGCCGCTGGAAGCGCCGCAGCCAGGGATTGAAAGGGCTGGGCTCGGTGTGCGGGTGGTTCAGGTAGGTGCCGGCCGGGTGGTCGGCGAACCACCAGATGGCCATCGCATGGGTGAGGGCATAGCCCATGCAGCGCTGGTGGATGGCCGCCGCGTGCGCAAAAGCGTAGTTGCGGCCATCCGGGTCCATCAGGTTGTGGAGGCGCGAGTCCTCCTCGTAGATGTAGAGCTTGCCGTGCAGGCGCACCGACTCGCTTGGCGGCATGGCCAGGCCGTCCCCACCCAGGCCCCGGAAGGCGTACCCGTACGGGCTGACGATGAAGTCCACCTCCGGGGCCTCCAGCACCCGGCGCAGCCCCAGGTGGCCGCTGCGCTGAATGGTCGAGTACCCCCCGTCGATGGGCGCCCCGAAGTAGCAATCGTTCCAGGCTTGGTCCATCAGGTAGCCAAAAAAGGCCCCTGCCAGAGCATGGCCCCCGGTGAGGGTCTTGACCTTGCGGCAGAAGCCGATCAGGCGCTGGGCGGTTAACTCGGCCAGGGCATGGTAGTAGTCGATGACCGGGCGTTCTTTGGCCGCATCGCGGAAATGCCACTGGGTGGTGGCGTGCTGGGCGGCCCAACTCGGCACTTCGGCACTAGCAAAGCTCGCCCCCGGATCGGCCCAGGCCGCCCGCAACCGCCCCTCGTCCTCCCCGTATGCCCGGCGCAGCCAGGCGCGAAAATAGCGGCGCATGGGCTCGCTGTAGTCGCCGGTGAGCGCGCTCATGGAGGTAGTGTTCTTGATCCACTCGCCGCAGATGCCCGGGCAGAGCTGGTAGGCGACCACCCGCTCCGCCAATCCCCACTGTCGCAGGTGGCGCACATAGCCTTCAAGCAATTCCTCCACCTGGGTTCGCCACACCTCCGAGGCATAGGACATATTGAGCCGGCGCCCCTCCGAGTCGATCTCGCATTCCTTCGGATACAGCTCGTTCCACCAGGGGGCAGTCTCCAAATAGATGCGCAGGTGGAAGAGGGCCTGGGGATCGGCACGCAGGATGCTGCGGAGGAAGGGCTCCAGGATGGAAAAATCGAAGTGCCCCTGACGGCCCGGCCCCGGCCCGCACCACTCGTTGCCGATGCCCGAGGCATAGAGGTGAACCCCGGCCTCGCCGAAGGCGCGGATGGCCCCCTCGTTGGGCAGGCTGCCGTCCGCAGCCAGCGGGGCCGAGAGCCACTGCATACTGGCAAAGGTGGGCACCCCGTCGAGGAAGAGCGTGGGGGCGCCCCGGTGCTGCCGAATCTCGGCCTTCACGATTTGCGGTTGGGGATGCGTTTCAGCAGTTGGAGCGGCTGCACGATCTTGCGGCGCTCCGGGGTGAGCCGGGCTAGCAACTCGGGGGAAGGCTGGTACCCAAAGCGGAAATTGCCCCAGGAAGGCCCATAGCGGTACACCACCACCCGCCGCTCGCCCGCATTCTGGCGCCGGGCCGAGCCGTGCGAGATCCCATCCACAAAGATCAGCGCGTCCCCGGCCTTGAGCTGCACCTCGATGGCCCCGGCCGCCCCTTCCACCGTGGCCCCCTCCGGTTTCATGCGGTGGGCGGCCAGTGCTGGGTGGGGGAAATTGGCCTTGTGGCTGCCGGGGATGAGCATGGTGCCCCCGTCGCCAGGCCCCACCTCGGTCAGCGCCGCCAGGATGTTCACCTGGCCACACATGAAGCGGCCGTTGTGGTAGCGGAACTGGTTGCGCATGATCCCCGGCGTCGCCCCCGAATGCAGGCCGATGGCCTCGCCGGGGCCGCGGAAGTTGGCGAAGTTCTCGTCGATGAAGAGCGGGCCGTGGTGGTAGTCGAAGGTGCCGGCCCCGCCGACGAAATGTTTGATCTTCTCGATCCACGCGGGGTGGTCGATAAGCCGCTCGAAGGGCTCCCCCGCCTCGTAGACCTGCTGGTAGTTGAGCCCGTCCCTGGTGCCGTAGGTATGGGCGTGTACATAGCCGTGCCACTCGCCCGGAGCCAAGCGCGGGATAGTGTCGAGGCAGGTGTCGAGTTCGGCCACCTCGGCGGGGCTGAGGGCCTGGCGCAGGACGACAAAACCCTGCAGATCGAACAGGTAGGTTTCCAGATCTGTCGGTGCAGCCGGAGCAGTCATCGCCACCTCATCTCAGAAACCCGCGTCCACGGCACAGAGCACAAAGAGCAAAGGCAGGTACACCACCGAGGCCCGCAGCAGCCGGCGGGCATGGACCTCGGAGCGCGACCAGGCCAGCGAAACCCCTGCCCCCAGCAGCCCCAGGCCCAGCAGCAACGCCCCGTAGAGATAGACCACCCCGGAGATGCCCAGCAAGGTGGGCAGGGCCGAGGCCCCGATCAGCAGCACCGAGAAGGCGACGATGTGCCGGCAGGTGCGCCGGCCCTCGGGCTCCACCACCGGCAGCATCTTGAAGCCCCCCCGCTGGTAGTCCTCGCGGAAGATCCAAGCGATGGCGTAGAAGTGGGGGTGCTGCCAGGCGAAGAGGATGAGGAAGAGGGCCAGGGCCCCCGATTCGAGCTGGCCGGTGGCCGCGGTCCAGCCCCCCACCGGGGGCAGGGCCCCAGGGATGGCGCCGATGGAGGTGTTGAGCCAGGTCAGGCGCTTCATCGGGGTGTAGACCACCACGTAAAGGAAGGCCGACAGCAGGGCTAGGAAGGCGGTGAGCAGATTGGCCCCCAGTAGCAGCACCGCCACCCCGCCCAGCACCAGGCACAACCCGAAGGACATGGCCGTCGAGGGTTTGACCAGGCCGGCGGGCAGGGGCCGGTTGCGGGTGCGCTCCATGGCCCCGTCCACATCGCGTTCGAGGTAGTGGTTGAGCACCGCCGAGCCGCCCACCACCCAGGCCGTTCCCAGCAGGGTATAGAGGAAGAGGGGCAGGGAATGGATGCCCCGGTCCCCCAAAAAAAACCCTAATGCCGTGGTGACCAGCACCAGGCTAAGTATGCGCGGCTTGGTCAGATCGAGGTACGCGGCAAAGGGAAAACCGGCCCCTGCTGTGGCTACACGGATCGACATCGCACCGTCCATTGCCAGGTTAAGCGTCAAAATATAAGCAAATTCAGCGCTTCTGCCAGGCCCGATTGACAGGGTTCCACCCCCCGGCTATTATACCCCCATGTCCGCGAAAATCGCCGCTAAAATGGCCGCCCTGGCCGCCCAGATCGAGGAGCACAACCACCGCTACTACGCCCTGGCCGCCCCCACCGTCTCGGACCAGGAGTACGACCGGCTCCTGGCCCAGCTCCAGGCCCTAGAAACAGCCCACCCCCAATTGCGCCGCCCCGATTCCCCCACCCTGCGGGTGGGCGGGGCCCCCACCAGCCAGTTCCCCACCCACCGCCACGAACGCCCCATGCTCAGCCTGGACAACAGCTACTCGCGCCAGGATCTGCTGGAGTTCGACCGGCGGGTGCGCGAGGCCCTGCCCGGCGAGGTGGTCGAGTACATAGCCGAACTCAAGATCGACGGGGTAGCCCTCAGCCTGCACTACGAGAACAGCCTGCTGGTGCGGGCGGTAACCAGGGGCGACGGGGTGCAGGGCGACGAGATCACCGCCAACGCCCGCACCATCCGCAGCATTCCCCTACGCCTGCGCCAGCCTGGCGTCCGCGCCGAGGTGCGCGGCGAGGTCTACATGGCGGCCGGGGACTTCGCCGTCCTCAACCGGGGCCGCGAGGAGGAAGGCGAAGCCCTCCTCGCCAACCCGCGCAACGCCACCGCCGGCTCCCTCAAACTGCAAGATCCCCGCTTAGTGGCCGGCCGCCGGCTGCGCTTCTTCGCCTACTGGCTGCACCACCCCGAGGCGGCTGCGACCCAGCGCGGGCAACTGGAGGCCCTGGAGCGCTGGGGCCTGCCGGTTAATCCCGAAGGCACCCGCTGTGCCACCATCGAGGAGGTCTTTGCCTTCTGTGACCAGTGCGAAGCCCGGCGCGAGCGCCTGCCCTACGAGATCGACGGGGTGGTGGTCAAGGTGGACAGCCTGGACCAGCAGCGCCGCCTGGGCCACACCGCCAAGAGCCCCCGCAGCGCCATCGCCTACAAGTTCCGCGCCGCCCAGGCCCGCACCCGGCTCAAGGACATCGCCCTGCAGGTAGGCCGCACCGGCACCCTCACCCCGGTGGCCCTGCTCGATCCGGTGAGCCTGGCCGGCAGCACCGTGCAGCGGGCCACCCTGCACAACGAGGACGAGATCCGCCGCCGCGATCTGCGCAAGGGGGACATGGTAATTCTGGAAAAAGGAGGGGACGTGATCCCCAAGGTGGTGGGCGTGGTCCTCGAAGAGCGGCCCTCCTGGACAAAGCCCTTCGAGTTTCCCCAGCACTGCCCGGCCTGCCAGTCCCCCCTGGTGCGCGACCCCGAGGAGGCGGCCACCCGCTGCGAGAACCCAGCCTGCCCGGCCCAGCTCAAGCGCCGGCTGGAGCACTTTGCCGGCCGCGGGGCCCTCGATATCGAGGGCCTGGGCCCGGCGGTGGTGGACCAGCTGGTGGACCGCAGCCTGGTTCGCGACGTGGGCGACCTCTACGACCTGGACCTCGAAACCCTGGCCGGCCTGGAGCGCCTCGCAGAGAAATCTGCCCGCAACCTGCTCGACGGCCTGGAGCGCAGCCTGCAGCGCCCCTTCGACCGGTTGCTCTTCGGCCTGGGCATCCGCCATGTGGGGGCCACCGTGGCCCTGGCCCTGGCCCGCCATTTCCGCACCCTCGACGCCCTCGCCCGCGCCACCGCCGAGGAATTGGAGGCCGTGCCCGATATTGGCCCCACCATCGCTCGCAGCGCCAGCGCCTTCTTCGCCAATCCCCAGAACCAGCCCCTGCTAGCCAAGCTGCGCCGGGCCGGCCTGCAACTGGCCCTGCCCGAAGAAGCCGAGACAGCCCCGGCCAATTTCTTCACCGGCAAGACCGCGGTGCTGACCGGCGCCCTGATGCACCACACCCGCGAACAGACCGCCGCCTATATCCAGCGCCTGGGCGGGCGGGTGGCCACCAGCGTCAGCAAAAAGACCGACTTCGTCGTCGCCGGCGAGAGCGCCGGCTCCAAGCTGGACAAGGCGCGGCAATTGGGGGTGTTGGTGCTGACCGAAGAGAATTTCATCGCGAAGCTGGCCGAGGCGGGGCTGGTGGTGGCGCCGGATCAGCCGTAGCCGAACTCCTCCAGATCCTCCTCCCGATCCCGCCAGTCGGGCCGCACCTTCACCCACAACTCCAGGTATACCTGCTGCTCCAAGAACCCCTCCAGCAGCCGGCGGGCCTCCTTTCCGATACTGCGCAGCCTGGCCCCCCCCTTGCCGATGAGAATGCCCTTCTGGCTCTCGCGCTCCACATAGACCGTGGCGCCGACAAAGGTCTTGGGCAGGCGCTCGGCGAATTCCTCGATCACCACGTTGATGGCGTAGGGCAATTCATCGCTGAGTTGCTCAAAGGCCGCCTGGCGGATGAACTCGGCGGCGAAGAAACGCTCGGGCTGTTCGGCCACCATCTCCTCTGGGTAGAGGAAGGGGCCGGGCGGCAGCAGGGCGGCAAGCTGGTCGAGCAGCGCCGGTAGGTGGTCGCCCCGCAGCGCCGAGACCGGCAGGAACTGCTCCAGGCCCAGTTCCCGCGCCAACGCCGGGGCCAGGTCCCGCAGGCCTTGCGGGGGCAGCAGGTCTACCTTGTTGAGGGCCGCCACCAGGGGCTTGTGATTGTGGGCGACAAAGTCCCGCACCAGCTCCCAGCGGTCGCGGGGGCTGGTGGCGTCGATGAGCAACAGCACCGCGTCGGCGTCGCGCACCGCCAGCTCGATCTGGCGGGCCATGAGCCGGTGCAGCCGGTACAGGGGTTCGAGCAGACCGGGGGTATCCAGGAAGATCATCTGCGCCCCAGGGCGGCTGAGGATGCCCAGCACCCGGCCCCGGGTGGTCTGGGGCTTGGCGGTGACGATGGAGAGGGATTGGCCCACGCAAGTGTTGAAGAGGGTAGACTTGCCGGCGTTGGGCCGGCCAATCAGGGCAATGTACCCGCAGCGGGGGGAAGGATCAGAAGGCGAGATTGGCGGAGACCCGGTAGGTGGGATCGAGTCCATCGTGCTCCAGGTAGGCCAGGTCCAGGGCCAGGCGCCGGTGGGGTTGCAGCCCCAGGCCAAAGGCGCGGCGTTCTTCTTCCCAACCCGCCCGCAGGGCGATGTTTTTGAACCAGTACTCGCAGCCGGCGTTGAGCGGGGCGGCCCCCGACTCGTCCTCGGCCTCGCCCCCCCCGCGGCTGGCCAGCAGGGCTGTGGCCCGGCCCCCGGCCAGGAGCAGGCTCAAGGCCATGCCCACCTGCAGCGAGGGCTGGATGCGATCGGTGGTGTCGGTATTCCAGATCAAGGGGGTGGTGCTCAGGTCGCGCAGGTTGGCGGCCAGGGCCAGGCCCCAGCCCAGGCGGAGGCGCAGTCCGGTGTCGAAGCCAAAGCCGTAGGCGTGAAAGCTGCCCACGCTGCTGTAGAGCAGCTTGAGGCTGGCCCCCACTTCGAGCCGCCGGTGTATCCGCCGCCCCCCCGACAGGTACAGGGCGTAGTCGGCGCTGGTCTCCTCCGAGAGCAGCACCGGCCGGTTGTCCGGGCCGATGGGCTGCGAGGGGTCCTGCAGGGCGGTGAAGGGAACCTCGGCCACCCCCACCCGCAGCAGGCTGAAGGCCAGGTTGCCCAGGCGAGTGCGGGGCAGGGCCAGGGCGGCGAAATCCCCGTCCACCAGGCCAAAGCGCTCCTCGTGAGTGAGGTGTAGTTGCCGGCCTTCCAGGGCGGCCAACCCCGCCGGGTTCCAGTACCCGGCCGTGGCCCCCTCGGCCAGGGCCACGTACGCCCCACCCAGGGCCAGGGCCCGTGCATCTGCCCCCAGGGCCAGGCGTTCGCCGGCGTATGCCGAGGCCGCGCCGGCAGAACCGGCCAGGGCAGACAGGCAGAGGCAGGAGAGGGAAAGGGCAAGGAGGTTTTTCATCGGGTGCTCAATATCTTAACAGAACCCCCCGGCGAGTGTCAAGAGACGAGGAAGAGGCGCAGATCCATCACGTTGGTGCCGGTGGGGCCGGTGAGCAGCAGATCCCCCAGGGCCGCGAAGAAGGGATACGCATCGTTCTCCCGCAGGTGGGCCGCCGCCGAGAAGCCCAACTGGCGGGCCCGCTGCACCGTGCCACCCTCGGCAAAGGCGCCGGCCGCGTCGGTGGGGCCGTCAGTGCCGTCGGTGCCCCCGCAGAGGCAGGTGATCCTGTCCCATCCGTCCAGGTGCAGGGCCGCGGCCAGGGCGAACTCCTGGTTGCGCCCGCCCTTGCCCTTGCCGCACAGGGTAACGGTGGTCTCCCCCCCACTGATGATACAGGCCGGTGGGGCCAGGGGTCTCCCGCTGGCGCAGACCTCCTGCGCGATGGCCACATGGACCCCGGCCACCTCGCGGTTCTCCCCGGCGATGCGCGAGGAGAGCACCAGGGTCTGGTACCCGAGGGCGCGGGCCTCTGCCTCGGCCGCCTCGATGGCCAGAGCATTGCTGCCCGCCACCCCGGTGCGGGTACGGGAGAAACAGGGATCGCCCTCCTTGGGGGTCTCGGGCTCTTGGCCGGCTGCCCCGGCCTCCAGGTGGCCCAGCACCACCCCAGGCAATTGTCCGCGCAATTGGTACCGCTCGACCAAATCCAGACAATAGCCAAAAGTGGTGGCGTCGGGATGGGTGGGACCCGAGGCAATGGTGTCGAGGCGGTCGCCGATCACGTCGGAGATCAGCAGCGAAACCACCCGGGCCGGGCTGGCCAGCCTTGCCAATTGCCCGCCCTTGGCCTTGGAGAGGTGCTTGCGGAAGGCGTTGATCTCCTCGATGGGCGCCCCGCAGGCCAAAAGCGCCCCGGTGGTGGCCTGCTTGTCCGCCAGGGTCAGCCCCGAAGCCGGGGCCGGCATCAGCGCTGAGCCGCCCCCCGAGAACAAACAGAGTATTAGGTCGTCGGGACTTAGGTCTTCCAGCAGCCCCAGCATCCGCTCGGTGCCCTCGACCCCGGCCTGGTCTGGCAGGGGATGGCCGCACTCGGCGGTGATGATGCGGGAAAGCGGGAGGGTGTGGCCGTACTTGGTGTTGATGGCCCCAGCGCTGATCCGTCCGCCCAGGATCTCTTCGGCGGCGGCGGCCATAGCCGGGGTGGCCTTGCCCGCGCCGATCACCAGCAGGCGGGCCTCTGTCTTGAGGGGATAGGGCTGATCGAAGATGCGCAGGCCGTCCCCGTCCAGGGCCAGGGCCCGGCGCACGCACTGCCCCGCATCGGCGGCGCGCAGGGCCGCGGCGAAGATCTGCCGGGCGTGGGCGCGGCGCTGGCCGGCGTCGAAGTCCATGCGGCTCAGAAGCGCCGCATCAGCCCCACCACCTTGCCGGCGATGCGGAAATTGACGGCCTCTGGCGAGACCACGATGGGGGCGAAGGCCTCGTTCTCGGGCAGCAGCCGCACTCCTTCCGGCGAAGGGTGGTAGCGCTTGACCGTGGCCTCCTCGTCGAGCAGGGCCACGACGATGTCGCCCCGCTCGGCCAGCTCCTGGTGCCGGGCCAGGATGATGTCCCCGTTGAGGATGCCGGCGTTCTTCATGCTCTCGCCATGGACCCGCAGGGCGAAAAGTTCACCCGAGGCAGGCAGCAGCGATTTATCCACCTGAAGGGTGCTCTCGATGTTCTGGGTGGCTAGGATGGGCTGGCCGGCGGCCACCCGGCCGATGAGGGGCACCTCGCGGATCTCGGCCGAAAGGGGGGCCTGTTCGAGGAAATCGGCCAACTCGATGCCCCGGGAGAGCCGGGCGTGCCGGCGGATATGGCCCTTCTTCTCCAGGGCCGCCAGGGTGGTGCGCACCCCGTTGGTGGAGTTGATCTCGAAGACCTCCATGATCTCGCGGATGGTGGGCGGGGCCCCCCGGCTGCGGATGGCCTGGGCGATGAAATCGTAGATCCTCTGCTGGCGGGCGGTTAGCTTTTTGCGCATGTCCGGCTCCGTTCAGGTCGCGGGGAGAGGCGGATTACTACTGCTTTAATAGATACTGCCCAAAAGTTCATTTGTCAAGAGACCGTCACTTCCGGGTAGCGAAACTGGCAGATTTTCATAAAATTATGTGGCAGGCCAACGCCCCGGAGGGAAATATGCACCGACGCAGGATTTCGTGGGGATTGCTGGCTGCCCTGGGCTTTGCCCTCCAGCCTGCTGGAGGTGCGCCGCCCCCCAACCCCACTGGGCCGCGGCCCAGACCCCCAGCACCCAGGCGGGTTCGAGCTGGGGGCCCGCCCTCAGCGGCCGCACCCTCCTGGGGTTCGCCCTGGCCGGGGGCCGCTACCATTTCATCAAGACGGGCTTCGACTACCACCGCGAGGCCGACCCCCTGTACGACCGCTACCTCGACGCCCTGGACCAGGCTGAGATCTCCCTGCTCTACGAGCGCACCAACAAGCGGGACCTGAAAAGCAAGTTGAGCTGGGCGTTGGGCGGGGTCATGGCGGTGGGCGGCATCCACCTGGCCTTTGGCCGCCAACTCGCCGCCCTGCACCTCCACCTGGCGGGCCGCAATCTGGGCGCCCGCGTAGAACTTAACCGCCCCTTTTGACCCCATGTGCCGCATCCGCCGCCGACCAGACCCCCGCCCCCTGGTCCTGCGCTGGGGGGTGAGCGCGCTGGCCCTGGGCTGCGGCCGCGAGCGCCGAAACCCCCTCGACCCAGAGACCAGCCTGGTAAAGGAGCGGCTCTCGCCGCCCACCATGCTCACAGCCACCGCCGGCAAAGGCCTGGTCGGCCGCCAGCAGGCCGGCTTCTCCAGCCGGCTCCTGGCCGGGTACGCCTTGACGGCACCGAGCAGGTAAACGGAGAATGCACCTGGATACCGGGCGACTAGGACGCGGCGATGGGTATTACCACCAGCCAGACCACCTTCGTGGATTCGGCGGGGCTGGCGCCGCGGACCTACTACTACCGCATCGCCTCCGTCGATACCAGCGGCGCCCTCAGCCGGCAATTCTCCTTCGTGGCGGTGACGGTGCAGCCCGAAGCCCCCCCCAGCGGCCCCCCAGAACCTCTCGGTGGTGGCGGATCAGGGCACCAATGGCCACCTGCTCTTGCGCTGGACCCCGCCGGACCGCGACGCCGACGGGGGCGACCTGACCGGCCTGGCCGGTTGACTAATCCTGCGCTGGGAGGGGAGCGGCGCGGCCTTGGCGCCGTTGGACACCGTGGGCGCCCAGATCGGCGAATACAGCGATACTGGTTTGAAGGGGGCCATGGTATGCGTATACGCGCTGCAAGCCTTCGATCCGGACGGCAACTTCGGCTCGCTTTCGCCGCTGGGCCAGGCGGCCACGCGCGGGGTGCTGCGGGCCACTGGCTTGAACGCTTTGGGGGGGAGAGCGGATAGAAATGCGCTGGAACCGCAGCCTGGACGCGGCCCTCCGGGTACAACGTGTACCGCGCCGACCGCTTGGACGGGGCGTACCTGCGGCTGGAAGGCGGGGAAGATACCCCCTTCACCACCGGCCGCACGGCGTACGTGGATTCGAATCTGGTAGGGGGACGGGTGTATTTCTACCGGGTGAGCGCAGTGACCGCCGCAGAGGAGAAGGGCTTGTCGGAGTTCGCCGGAGCAGCCGCCCTGCCCGACACCCTGGCCGAAGCCGGTCTGCCCTAACCGGCGCCCCCGCCCGCGATCAATCCTTCGCTTGCGCCATCTGCCACTTGAGGACCGCGTCGAGGATTTCGTCTATATTCTTTGGTTTGACAGCGGAATTTTCTGCCGGGACCTCGGCAAAGTGCTCCTGCAACTGGCGCATGCTGCCGGCGATTGTGTCGATGGCCAGCGAGAGCTGCTGGCGGTCGTCCGCGGAAATGCCCAGTTGTTTACTCCGCTCCAACTCGCTGTGCAGGAGCGAGTAAGCCTCCAGCATCCGCGCCGTCTGGACCTTAATGCGGTCGATGCGCTGCTTCTGGGAAAAGGCGGTCATAATTATTCCTTTCTGCGCATAGGGCACAGGGAGCAGGGAGTGACCCCTTACCAAGCAATACCCGTTCCAGATCATGACGCCCCTTGAACTGCGCAAACGGGTGGCCGCCTTCCTGCGCCAGGTAGCCGGGGTGCGCGCCGGCGACCGGCTGCTGGTGGCCCTCTCCGGCGGCCTGGACTCGGCAGTACTGCTGGATCTTTTGGCCGGGCTCCGGGGCGAGTTGGAACTGCACCTGCGCGCGGCGCATTTCGACCATCAACTGCGCCCCGCCTCGGCGGCGGATTCCCGCTTTGCCTGCCAACTGGCCGCGGCCCGGGGCCTGCCTATCTCCTGCGGCAGCGGCGAGGTGGCCGGCCACGCCCGCCGGCATCGCCTTTCCCTTGAAGCGGCGGCCCGCCAGTTGCGCTACGACTTCCTCGACGAGGTGGCCCGGGCCACCAGCTGCCAGTACATCGCCTTAGGCCACCATGCCGGCGACCAGGCCGAGACCCTGCTTTTGCACCTCTTGCGCGGCAGCGGCGCCGCCGGCCTGGGGGCCATGCGTCCGCTGCGCCAGGGGCGGTACCTGCGCCCCCTGCTGGAGATAGAGCGCTCGATCCTGGCCGCCTATGCCCAGGCCGAGGGGGTCGAATTCCGCGAGGACCCCTCCAACGCCGACCTGCGCTTTGCACGCAACCGGGTGCGCCGCGAACTGATCCCCCAGCTCCAGGCATGCTACAATCCCAGGCTGATCCAGGCCCTGGGCCGGACCGCCCGCATCCTCCAGGCCGAGGACGAATTCATGGCCGGGACGGCGCAAGAGGCTTTGCGGACAGTCGTTTGCGAGCGTTCCCCCCTCAAGATTGTCCTTGCTGCCCCCCCGTTGGTAAATTATCATATAGCGGTCCAGCGGCGTATCGTGAGGTTGCTCTTCGAGGCCCAGGGTCAGGGGCCTTTTGATTTTGACCTGCTGGAGGTGGTGCTGGAACTGGCCCGCCGTCCCGCTTCCGGCCCAGTTTCCCTGGCCGCCGGCTGGCGGGCGCAGCGGTGCGGCGAGCGGCTGATCCTGCGCTACGGCCAACTGCCGCCCGTCGAGGCTCAGATTCAATGCCCCGGCCGGACGGCCCTTCCTTCCCGGAGCTGCACCCTGGTGGCCGAGGTGCTGCCGGCCGCCCGTTTTCCCGGGCTGCGGCCCGAGTTGGGCGCCTGGCGGGCCGCCTTCGACGCCGAAGCCCTGGCCGGGCCGCTGACCCTGCGCAGCCCGCGCCCCGGCGACCGCTTTCAACCCCTGGGCCTGCAAGGCCGCAAGAAGCTGAGCGACTTCCTCGTCGACCGCAAATGGCCGCGCCTCCTGCGGGATGAACTGCTGCTCTTGACTTGCGGCGACCAACTCGCCTGGGTGGCGGGGCTGGAGATCGGCCACCCTTTCCGGGTCAGGCCGGAGAGCCGCCGCCTGCTGCATTTGGAATTGCAACGCGACTGAGAAACGAGGATCATGGACCGCAGCGAAGACCCCCCGCGGGAAACCCCCGAATCGCGCCGGCGCGCCGGCCAGGACAACCGCTCGCGCTCGCGCTGGCGCCGGCCCATGCGCACCCGTGCCTTCTGGATCTTCTTCTTCCTGGTGCTGGTCTTCGCCTTCAAGTTCTTCGGCAGTATGCCCTCCGATGCCAGGGTCATTTCCTACAATCAGTACCGCGAGCACCTGCGCAACGGCTACATCGAGCGGGCCGAGGTCATCGGCGACTCCGAGTTCCACGGCGTCCTGCGCAACGGCCAGCGCTTCACCGTCAACCTGGGCCCCATCGACGCGGCTACTAAGCAGGAATGGGAGGCGATGGGGGTCAGCTTCGTCTTTAGGGAAAAGCCTTTCCAATGGTACAGCGTGCTGATCACCGTGCTGCCCTGGCTGTTCTTCATCGCCATCTGGATCTTCATGCTGCGCCAGATGCAGGGCGGGCCGCGCGGCCTCTTCTCCTTTGGGAAGAGCCGAGCCAAGCTGCTGATGGAGGACAAGAAGAAGACCACCTTCCAGGACGTGGCCGGCGCCGACGAGGCCAAGCAGGAGTTGGAGGAGATCATCGAGTTTCTTAAGGACCCCAGGAAGTTCCAGCGGCTGGGCGGCCGCACCCCCAAGGGGGTTTTGCTTATCGGCCCGCCGGGCACCGGCAAGACCCACCTGGCCCGGGCCGTGGCCGGTGAGGCCGGGGTGCCCTTCTTCAGCATCAGCGGCTCTGATTTTGTCGAGATGTTCGTGGGGGTGGGCGCCTCGCGGGTGCGCGACCTCTTTGAGCAGGCCAAGGCCAGCGCCCCCTGCATCATCTTCATCGACGAGATCGACGCGGTGGGCCGCCACCGGGGGGCCGGCATCGGCGGGGGTCACGATGAGCGGGAGCAGACCCTCAACCAGTTGCTGGTGGAGATGGACGGCTTCGAGTCCAACGACGGGGTGATCCTCATCGCCGCCACCAACCGCCCCGACGTGCTGGACCCGGCCCTCCTGCGCCCGGGCCGCTTCGACCGCCGGGTGGTGGTGGGCCTGCCCGACGTGCGGGGCCGCGAGGGCATCCTCAAGGTCCACACGCGCCACACCCCCCTGGCTCCCGACGTCGATCTGAAACATCTGGCCCAGGGCATGCCCGGCCTGGCCGGGGCGGACCTCGAAAACGTGGTCAACGAGGCAGCGCTCCTGGCCTCGCGCCGCAACCGCGACAACGTCACCATGCTCGACCTGGAGGAGGCCAAGGACAAGGTGATGCTGGGGGCCGAGCGCAAGAGCATGGTGATGACCCCGGAGGACAAGCGCCTGGCCGCCTACCACGAAGCCGGCCACGCCCTGGTGGCCAAGCTGGTGCCCGGCGCCCCCCCCATCAACAAGGCGGTGATCGTGCCACGCGGCCAGACCATGGGCATGGTCTCCTTCCTTTCCGACGAGCGCCACTCCATTTCCGAGTCCCGCCTCAAGGCCCACCTGGTCACCACCCTGGGGGGCTGCTGCGCCGAGCTGCTGGTCTTCGGGGAGCGCACCACCGGGGCCCAGGCCGACTACAAGCAGGCCACTTCCCTGGCCCGCTCCATGGTCTGCGAGTGGGGCATGAACAAGTCCCTGGGCCCCCTGGCCCTGGGCGGCGACGACCACCACGTCTTCCTGGGCAAGGAGTTCTCGCGCACCCGCCACCTCAGCGAACAGACCGCCCAGGCCATCGACCAGGAGATCCGCGCCCTGGTGGTTGAGGCCGAGACCGAGGCCACCCAACTGCTCAAGGCCAACGAAACCAAGTTACACGAGCTGGCCGGAGCCCTGCTCGAATACGAGGTGCTGGACAGCCGCGAGATCGACCGCTTGCTCGCCGGGCAACCGGCCAAGGTCCCTGAAAGGGATAAAATCCTTGAAGGGGACAAGGTCCCTGAAAGAGATAAGCCCCAGGCCGGCAACCCGGCCCCCCCGCCATGATCTGGGCCCTGGGCGACCGGACCCTCGACTTCCGCGAGCGCCTCCAGATCATGGGCATCCTGAACGTCACCCCGGATTCCTTTTACGACGGCGGGGCGTACTTGGACCCGGCCCGGGCCGTGGAGCGCGGCCTGCAACTGGCCGAGGAAGGGGCCGATCTCATCGACGTGGGCGGCGAATCCACCCGCCCGCCCCTTTACGGGGAGCGTCAGCCCGTGAGCACCGAGGATGAGTGCCGCCGGGTCCTACCGGTGATCGAGGGCCTGCGCCGCCACACCCGCCTCCCGCTCTCCATCGACACCACCAAGTCCCTGGTGGCCCGCCGCGCCCTGGAGGCCGGTGCCGACATCGTCAACGACATCAGCGCCCTGCGCGACGACCCTGCCCTGGCCGGGGTGGCCGCCGCCCACCGCGCCCCGGTGATCCTGATGCACCGCGCCCCGCCCTCCCCCGATCCGACCGACCCGGCCCTCTCCGTGCGCGATTTCCTCGCCCAACGCCTGGAGGCAGCCCGGCAGGAGGGCATCAAGTCCTTGGCCGTGGACCCTGGGCTGGGCTTCGGCAAGACCCTCCAAGGCAACTTCTCCCTGCTGCGCCGCCTGGAGGTCTTCGCCGACCTGGGCTGCCCGGTGCTGGTGGGTGCCTCGCGCAAATCCTTCATCTGGCAAACCCTGGACCTAAACCCGGACCAAAGTTTAGAGGGCAGCCTGGCCGTGGCCGCCCTGAGCGCCGCCGGGGGGGCCCACCTTTTGCGGGTCCACGACGTCAAAGAGACGGTGCGGGCCGTGCGCGTGGCGCAGGCCGTGGCCAGGGCCTGAGGGAGGGCAGGTCGTGCTCAAGGACAAACTGGTCCTCTTCCACCTCTTCGGCTTCCTACCAGTCTCGCTTATCTCCCTCTTCGATATCGCCATCGTCAGCTTCATCTTCTACCGGCTGACGCTGCTGATCCGCGGCACCCGGGCCTCGCAGATGCTGCTGGGCTTCTTCCTGCTGGTCAGCGTGGCCCTGGCCGCCCCCCTCTTGCAAATGGATGCTTTCGCCTGGCTACTGGACCAGGTGCGCTCCATCCTGCTCATCATGCTGGTCATCCTCTTCCAGGCCGAGCTGCGACGGATGCTGGTCTCCCTGGGCCAGAGCCGGGTGATAAGCTGGTTCTATAAAAAGGAGTCCAACCGAGTCATCGCCGCAGTAGTGGCCGGGGCCGTGCAGTTGAGCGAGCGGGGCTACGGGGCGCTGATCGTGCTAGTGCGCGAGGTGGGATTGGGCCCCATCATTGAGACCGGGGTGCCGCTCAATGCCGAGGTCTCCGCGGATCTTTTGACTACCGTCTTCACCCCCCGCTCCCCCCTGCACGACCAGGCCGTGGTCATCCAGAACGAGACTCTGGTGGCCGCCCGCTGCACCCTGCCCCTGGCCGAGGAGGTGGAGGACAAGCGCCTGGGCACCCGCCACCGGGCGGCCCTGGGCCTGTCCCAGGAATCGGACGCGGTGTGCGTGGTGGTCTCTGAGGAGAGCCGCGCCATCTCCCTTGCCATCGGCGGGGAGCTGATCCGCGGCCTGAGCGCCGCCCAACTCAAGCAGCGTCTCACCGAGTTGATAACCCGCAAGGAACCCAAGGAAAGCGCCGCCGGAAACGCTTGATTTTTATGTTGACACCCCCTCCCTGCCCGTCTACATTATCGGAATAAATATTTTATTTATCGAATAAATATCGCCTATGAAGGGCAAGGAACTCCGCCAGTCCAGAATCCGCGAACTCTTGCAGGATTCGGACCTGGAGACCCACGAGATGCTGGCCGCGGCCCTACGCCGGCGCGGCATCGAGGTCAGCCAGTCCACCCTCTCCAAGGATCTGAGAGAGCTAGGGGTGGTGCGCCTGCCCCGGCCCGAGGGCGGCTTCCGCTACGGGGTGCCCGAGGCCGGCGCCGCCCCGCGCGATCTGCACCTGTTGGAGCGCGAACTGTGCGACTACCAGGTGCAGGCAGTGCGGGCGCGGAACCTGGTGGTGGTCAAGACCCTGGCCGGCCACGCCCAGAGCCTGTGCGCCGCCATCGACCGCATGGACTGGGGCGAGATCGTCGGCACCCTGGCCGGGGAGGACACCATCCTGATCATCGCCCCCACCGACCAGGAAGCCGAGGGGCTACTCAAACGACTTAGGCAGCTTTCCGGAGACTAGGCTTCATGACCGACCTACAACTCTACATCGACAAGGCCGCCACCCTCATCGAGGCCATGCCCTACATCCAGGACTTCCGGGGCAAGACGGTGGTAATCAAGTACGGCGGCAGCACTATGACTGGCAAAGACGAGATCGACCCCGTCCTACAGGATATCGTCTTCATGGAAAGCGTGGGCATGAAGCCGGTCATCGTCCACGGCGGCGGGCCGGCCATCGACCAGCGCCTCCAAGAGCTGAAGATCGAGAGCAAACGCGTCAACGGCCTGCGGGTCACTGACAAGGCCACCATGCAGGTGGTGGAGGAGGTGCTCTTCGGGGTGATCAACGCCGGCATCGTCCAGGCCGTCAACGACCTGGGGGCCCGGGTGGTGGGGGTCTCGGCCAAGGAGTCGGGGGTGATGCATGTGCGCAAACACTTCGCCCAAAATCCCGAAGGCAAGGTGGACCTGGGCTTTGTCGGCGAGGTGACCCGCATCGACGCCAGCCCGCTTTTGGAACTGATCCAAGAGGGAACCATCCCGGTAGTGGCGCCCATCGGCCGGGGAGTGCGCGGGGTCTCCTACAACGTCAACGCCGACACCGCGGCCGGGGCCATCGCCGCGGCCCTGCACGCCGAGAAGCTGGTCTTCCTCACCGACGTCAGGGGCATCATGCGCGATCCGGCCGACGAGCAGTCGCTCTTGTCCACCATCCACGTGCGCCAGGTGGATGAGCTGATCGCCGGCCAGATCATCAAGGGCGGCATGATCCCCAAGGTGGGCGCCTGCGTCCAGGCGGTAAAGGCCGGGGTGCGCAAGACCCACATCATCGACGGCCGCATCCCCCGTTCCATGCTGCTGGAGTTCTTCACTAACGAAGGCATCGGCACCCAGATCGTCCAGTAAAGGAGCTTAGCCATGCGTACCGCGGATATCATCGCCCTGGAGCAGCAGTACATCCTCCAGACCTACAGCCGGCCCGAGCTGGTCCTCGAAAGAGGCAACGGCGTGTACCTGTTTGATATCGCCGGCAACCGTTACCTCGATTTCGTCAGCGGCCTGGCGGTCAATGCCCTGGGCTATGGCGACTACGACGTGCTCAAGGCCATCGAGGCCCAGGCCGCCAAGCTGATGCACGTCTCCAACCTCTACCACACCATCCCCTCGGCGCGGCTGGCGCAGAAACTGGTCGAGCACTCCTTTGCCGACCGGGCCTTCTTCTGCAACAGCGGCACCGAGGCTTGGGAAGCCTGCCTCAAATTTTGCCGCAAGTGGGGCAGCACCACCTTTGAGCAGAAACCCAAGTACCGCTTCATCGCCATGCACAACTCCTTCCACGGCCGCACCTACGGCTCGATCTCGACCACCGGCCAGCCGAAGTACCACCAGGGCTTCGCCCCCATGCTGCCGGGCATCGACTTCGCCGAGTTCAACAACCTGGCCGCGGTGGAAAAGCTGGCCGGCGACGAGACCTGCGCCGTGCTGGTCGAGCCGGTGCAGGCCGAGGGCGGGGTGTACCCGGCCACCCCGGAGTTCCTGGCCGGGCTGCGGCAGCTCTGCGATGAGCGCGGGATGCTCCTGGTCTTCGACGAGGTGCAGGTGGGCCTTGGCCGCACCGGCTCCCTGTGGGCCTACCAACAGTACGGGGTGGAGCCGGATCTCATGACCCTGGCTAAGGCCCTGGGCGGAGGTCTGCCCATCGGCGTGGCCCTCCTGCGCCAAAAGGTGGCCGACGCCGTCAAGCCCGGCGACCACGCCGCCACCTTCGGGGCCAACCCGGTCTCCTGCGCCGTGGCCCTGACCGTCTTCGACAAACTCATCGCCCCCGGCTTCATGGCCGGGGTTAAGGAGCGCAGCGACCACTTCCACGCCCGGCTGGGCAAGTTGGTGGAGCGCTGGCCCCAAGAGCTTAAGGAGGTGCGGGGCCGGGGACTGATCGTGGGGGTAGTCAGCGAGAAGCCGGCCGCCGAGTACATCGCCGCCTTCCGCAAGCGCAATGTCCTGGTGGCCTCGGCTGGGCCCAGTGTGGTGCGTTTCCTGCCCCCCCTGGTGACGGACATGGGCCAACTCGATGAGGTGGTGGACATCTTCGACGAGATCCTGCGCCAGGGATGAGCGAGAAAGACAAGCTCTGGGGCGGCCGTTTCGGGAAGGCCACCGCCGAACTGATGGAGCGCTTCAACGCCTCCATCGGTTTCGACCGCAAGCTGCTGGAGATGGACATCGCTGGCAGCCTGGTCCACGCCCGGGCCCTGGAGCGGGCCGGGGTGCTGACCAGCGAGGAGTTGGCCCGCATCAGCGAGGGCCTGGAGCAGGTGCGCGCCGAGTTCTCCGCATCGGGCCACGCCTTCAGCGCCGGCCTCGAAGACATCCACATGGCCGTGGAGCATCGGCTCACCGCGCTGATCGGGCCCGTGGGCGGCAAGCTGCACACCGGCCGCAGCCGCAACGACCAGGTGAACCTCGATGAGCGCCTCTACTTGAGAACGGGCATCGCCCTCATCCAGGGGCGCCTCCGCCAGCTCCAAGGGGTGCTGGCCGACTCAGCCGAGGCCCACCTGGAGGTGATCCTGCCCGGGTACACCCACCTCCAGCAGGCCCAGCCCATCCTCTTTGGCCACTACGCCCTGGCCCTCTTCTGGATGCTGGAGCGGGATCATGGCCGGCTGGGGGACACCTGGAAACGGGCCGATCTCCTGCCCCTGGGGGCCGGGGCCCTGGCCGGCAGCGCCTACCCGGTGGACCGGCAGTTCATGGCCAGGGAACTGGGCTTTTCCGGCGTCACGCCCAACAGCCTGGACACGGTCAGCGACCGCGACTTTCTGCTCGAAGCGATGGCCGCCCTCTCGATCCTGATGATGCACCTGAGCCGCTTCTGCGAGGACCTGATCCTTTGGTCCTCGCAAGAGTTCGGCTTTGTCGAACTGGCCGACGCTTTCTCCACTGGCTCCAGCATGATGCCTCAAAAGAAAAACCCCGACTCCCTCGAACTGGTGCGCGGCAAGACCGGCCGGGTCTACGGGGACCTCTTCGCCCTCTTGACCACTATGAAGGGTCTCCCCCTCACCTACGCCAAGGACATGCAGGAGGACAAGGAGCCGCTCTTCGACGCCTTCGAGAGTGTGCAGGACTGCCTGGAGGTCTTTGCCGGGGCCTGGGCCACCATGCAACTGCGCCCCGCCCGCATGGTGGCCGCGGTAGACGACGCGGCCCTTGCCACCGACCTGGCCGACTACCTGGCCCGCCGGGGCGTGCCCTTTCGCGAGGCGCATCACGCCGTGGGCCGGCTGGTGCGCTTTGCCCTGGAGGCGGGCCGCCCCCTGCGCGGCCTCACCCTGGAGGAACTGCGGTCCCATTCCCCCGCCTTTGAGAAGGACGCCCTGGGGCTTTTGGACCTGCGCCACAGCCTGAGCCTGCGCAACATAGAGGGGGGCACCGGGCCCCAGGCCGTGCGGGACCAGCTCGCCCAGGCCCGGGCGGCGCTGGCAAGCTGAAAACCCGCGGACAGCGATGGGAGGGACCATGGACGAGAGGAAATACCGCGTGGCCGTGGTCGGCGGGCCCGGCACCTGGGGCCGCCACTACCTGGGCACCTTTGCCCAGCTCCCTCGCTGCCACGTGGTTCCCCTGGTGGACCGGGCCAGGGACGGCCGCCAGGACTTGGCCGACCGCTTCCAGGTTCCGGCGGTCTTCGACGAAGCTGGTGAACTGCTGGCCCGCCAGGTACCCGACATCGTCTCGGTCATCCTGCCGGTGGCCTATTCTGCCGGGGTGGTGCTCCAGTCCGCCGAGGCCGGGGTGCAGGTGGTCTCCTTCGAGAAACCCATCGCCGCCCGCCTCTCCCACACTGACGCGCTGATAGGCCCGCTGCCTGGGCACCATCCTGGGCTGAGGCACCGCCCGCGGGCCCCTATATCCCCTCATCGACTGGGTTCCGGGCCGGCAATATCGGCGCCCTGACCGGGGTGGCCATGCCCAATGCCTGGAGCGCGAGGTCTCGGTAGGGGCCTGCCACGATCTGGTATTGTTGCGCCACCTCGCCGGCCGCGAGGTGGAATGGGTGGAGGGCTGCACCCAGCCCCTGCTGCCCAATTTCGCCAACCCCGAGGCGGCCGACGACACCGAGATCGAGTGCCCGGCCTATGGACCATGGGCCTGGAGGGCGGCATAGTCTGCAAACTGCCCCCGCCCAGTCCTGGTCCAGGGCCTGGGGCCTTGGCCAGCCCGGTCTTCCCCGACTTCTTCAAGGACCCCCTGCCCGAGAACTTCTTCGTTCCCCTCATCGAGGATTTGATGCGGGCCTTCGACACCGGCGAGGACTCCCGCTGCAGCCGCCGCGACTACCGCCAGGTGCTGGAGATCGCTATCGCCCGCAAACAGTCGGTCGCCCGCAACCATTAGCGCGTCGCCCTGCCCCTGGCCGACCGCTCGCTGCGCCTCCTCCCCAACCCTACCGCCTGCGCGGGGGGTATATCGCCGGCTGGCAGAGCATCGGCTACACCGGCCCGCCTCCGTTGGCCTCAGCGCCGGCCGGCACCAGAAAAAAAGTAGACCGGAATTCAGACTTCTATTATTTTCTGTCTCTCGACACCTCAAGCAGCCTATCGCACCTTTTCCCGCGCTTTTCTCCACAGGAGGGATTCCCATTATGCTCCAACGCTTGTCGACACCCCGGCGCGTCCTGCCGGCGCTCCTGACCCTGGTCTTGGGAGTGAGCCTTTTACTCTTTGCCGCCGCCCCGGCCCTGGCTGCCGAAGATGAACACCGGCCCGGCGGGGAGGTCAACATCACCCTGCCCGACCTGAGCGGGGGTGACTTCTTCGGCTTCACCGGCAGCGAAATCCTGCTCTCCGGCCTGGTGGTCTGCGTGCTGGGCATGCTCTTTGGCCTGGCCAACTACAAGGCCCTCAGAGACATGCCTGTACACCGGAACATGGCCGAGATCTCGGCCATTATCTACGAGACCTGCAAAGCCTACCTGCTGCAGCAGGGCAAGTTCCTGCTCATCCTCTTCGCCTTCATCGGCGCCATCATCCTGGTCTATTTCTCCCTTACCGGGCTGACCGCCGGCAAGATCGCCACCATCCTCTTCTTCAGTTTGGTGGGCATGGGCGGCAGCTACGGGGTGGCCTGGTTCGGCATCCGCATCAATACCCTGGCCAACTCCCGCACCGCCTTCGCCAGCCTGGCCGGCAAGGGCCTGCCGGTGATGGCCATCCCCCTGCGAGCGGGCATGAGCGTGGGCATGATGCTCATCTCGGTCGAGCTGCTCTTCATGTTGGCCATCCTGCTCTTCATTCCCTCCGAGGTAGCCGGCGCCTGTTTCCTGGGCTTCGCCATCGGCGAGTCCCTGGGCGCCGCCACCCTGCGCATCGCCGGCGGCATCTTCACCAAGATCGCCGACATCGGCGCGGATCTGATGAAGGTGGTCTTTAAGATCAAGGAAGACGACGCCCGCAATCCCGGCGTCATCGCCGACTGCACCGGCGACAACGCCGGCGACTCGGTAGGCCCCACCGCCGACGGCTTCGAGACCTACGGGGTCACCGGCGTGGCCCTGATCTCCTTCATCGCCCTGGCCGTCAACGAGCCCTCGGTTCAGGCCAAGCTACTGGTCTGGATCTTCCTGATGCGCGTGATGATGGTGCTGGCTTCCGGCGCCTCGTACCTCCTCAGCGAAGCGATGAGCAAGGGCCGCTACGGCCAAGCCCAGAAGTTTCACTTCGAGACCCCGCTCAACCAACTGGTCTGGCTGACCTCCATCGTCTCGGTGGTGCTCACCTTCATCCTCTCCAGCCAGCTCATCCCCGACCTGGGCGGCAACACCGACCTATGGTGGCAGTTGTCGGCGGTCATCTCCTGCGGCACCCTGGCCGGGGCCATCATCCCCGAGCTGGTGACCGTCTTCACCTCCACCAAGTCGAGCCACGTGCGCGAGGTGGTCTCCTCCTCGCGCGAGGGCGGCGCTTCCCTCAACATCCTTTCCGGCTTCGTGGCCGGCAACTTCTCCTCCTTCTGGATCGGCATGGCGATCATGGGCCTGATGGCCGTCGCCTTCTGGGTCAGCACCATGGGCCTGGGCGCCCTGATGGTGGCCCCGGCGATCTTCGCCTTTGGCCTGGTGGCCTTCGGCTTCCTGGGCATGGGGCCGGTGACCATCGCCGTGGACTCCTACGGGCCGGTGGCCGATAACGCCCAGTCGGTGTACGAATTGTCGATGATCGAGGCGGTGCCCGACGTGAAGGCTGAGGTCAAGCGCGATTTCGGCTTCGAGCCCAACTTCGAGATGGCCAAGGAACTGCTGGAGGAGAACGACGGGGCCGGCAATACCTTCAAGGCTACCGCCAAGCCGGTGCTCATCGGCACCGCGGTGGTGGGCGCCACCACCATGATCTTCTCCATCATCATGGCCCTCACCCACAAACTCACCCACGGCATCGACAACCTCTCCATCCTCCACCCGCCCTTCCTGCTGGGCCTCATCGCCGGCGGGTCGGTGATCTACTGGTTCACCGGGGCCTCCACCCAGGCGGTGACCACCGGGGCGTACCGGGCGGTGGAGTTCATCAAACGCAACATCAACCTCGAAGGCGCCACCAAGGCCTCGGTGGAAGACAGCCGCAAGGTGGTGGAGATCTGCACCCAGTACGCTCAGAAGGGGATGTTCAACATCTTCCTCGGCGTCTTCTTCTCCACCCTGGCCTTCGCCTTCGTCGAGCCCTTCTTCTTTATCGGCTACCTGATCTCTATCGCCCTTTTCGGCCTCTTCCAGGCCATCTTCATGGCCAACGCCGGAGGGGCCTGGGACAACGCCAAGAAGATCGTCGAGACCGAGCTGCGCATGAAGGGCACCGAGTTGCACGACGCCTCGGTGGTGGGCGACACCGTGGGTGATCCCTTCAAGGACACCTCCTCGGTGGCCATGAACCCGGTCATCAAGTTCACCACCCTCTTCGGCCTGCTGGCCGTCGAGCTGGGGGTCTACCTGGTGGGCCAGGGACAGGGCACCTTGAGCCATGTGCTGGCCGGGGTCTTCATGGTCGCCTCGATGGTGTTTATCTGGCGCTCCTTCTACGGGATGCGCATCCAGAGCGACGGGGCGGTGGCAAGCGCAGCCTGAGCCCGGTTCCAGTCTGTAGCGAGAAGGGGAGCGGCTCGTGGCCGCTCCCCTTTGTTTTTGGTGCCGCACTGCCTTGCCCTGATCCGGCCGCCCGCCTATGTTTGTGCCCAAAACCCCGGTGAAGGCCATGAAGACAACCGACATCCGCGTCCGCTCCGCCGCCCTCTACTTCCTGCCGGTCCAGACCCGCATGCCCCTCAAGTTCGGCAGCGAGACCCTCACCCACGTCACCTGCGCCCGGGTGCGGCTGCGAGTAGAGGACCGCCGGGGTCACAGCGCCGAGGGCTGGGGCGAGACCCCCCTAAGCGTGCAGTGGGTCTGGCCCTCTCCCCTGCCCTTCGAGGAGCGGCACCAGGGCCTGCAACGCTTCTGCCTGGAACTGGCCCAAGCCTGGCCCGGTTTCGCCGCGCAGGGCCACCCCCTCGAAGTAGGCCACGCCTTTCTCGAAGAGGCCCTCCCCGAACTGCAGGAACTCTTCAACAAGGATCGCCCCCAGCCCCTGCCCTACCTGGCTGCCCTGGTCTGCAACGCCGCTTTTGACCAGGCCCTGCACGACGCGTACGGGATCCTGCTCCAGGCACCGGTCTACGATACCTATCATGCCGAGTTCCTGAGCACCGACCTGTCCCATTTCATCGAGCCGGCTCCCGGCAGCGGCGTCTCCTTCGCTGGCAGATACCCCGCCGACTTCCTCGTCCGCCCCCAGCCCGACCACCTGCCCGCCTGGCACCTGGTGGGTGGCAAGGACCCTGTAGGCTGGGGCGAGCTGACGGGCGCCGAGCCCGAGGACGGCTACCCCGTGCTCTTAGAGGACTGGATCGCCCGCGACGGGCTCAAGTGCCTCAAGGTCAAATTGCGGGGGGACGATGCGGGATGGGACTACCAGCGGCTGTTACAGGTGGGGCAATTAGGCGCAGGGCGGGGGGTGGACTGGCTCAGCGCCGACTTCAACTGCACGGTCACCGAGCCGGCCTACGTGACCGAGATCCTCGACCGGCTGCTCTGCGAGCATCCCCGCCTCTTCGGCATGCTACTTTACGTGGAGCAGCCCTTCCCCTACGAGTTGGAGGCCCACCGGCTCGACGTCCACGCGGTGGCCTGGCGCAAGCCCCTCTTCATGGACGAGAGCGCCCACGACTGGAAGCTGGTGCGCCTGGGAAGGCAACTGGGCTGGAACGGGGTGGCCCTCAAGACCTGCAAGACCCAGACCGGCGCTCTTTTGAGCCTGTGCTGGGCCAAAGCCCACGGGATGGGGCTGATGGTGCAGGACCTGACCAACCCCATGCTGGCCCAACTCCCCCATCTCCTGCTGGCCGCCCACGCCGGCACCCTGATGGGGGTGGAGACCAACAGCATGCAGTTCTACCCCGAGGCTTCGCGGCTGGAAGCGACCTTGCATCCGGGCGCGTACCAGCGGCGCGGCGGCGCCGTGGACCTGAGCACGGCTGTTGGACCGGGATTTGGGTACGGGGCAGCACCAGGGGTGCGGCAATTGCCACACCCCTCAGTGGTGGAGGGTTAGCGGGAACCCCCCCAAGACCGACACCTTGGTGCGGATCTGCGGCGACGAGTACCGCATGGCCAGCGAACTAGATGCCGGCGATCTGCGGCGGATCGCCGCGTACGTGGACCAGAAAATGCGCGAAAATGCCCGACGCTCGGGCAGTTCGAACAAAACCAAACTGGCAGTGCTGGCGGCCATGGATATCGCCCTCGAACTCTTCAGGTCTCAGCAGGAAAAGGGGCAGATGATTCAGAAGACCTGCGAAAGCATCGACCTTTTGCGCCACTTGGTCGAGGAGCGCAGCGCCCTGCTCCCCCTCACCTCGGATTGAACCCAGCGCCAACCCGGCCTGGCCCCCAAAAAGCGCCAACCACTCCTGCAGCAGACCAAACGCTTCTGAGCCGCCGGGCCTGGCGCTGCTCAGCGCTTGGTGGCCACGTCGCCCACGCGAATCACCCCGGCCTGCACCACCCGCGTATTGATGCCGCGCAGGGATAAGGCTTTCCCTTCGGGCGAATTGACAAAGAGCATGGCGTCCATGCCAAAATGCCCGACGAACTGCTTGCAGCCATTGTGGGGCTCGGCGGTGACCTCGACCAGGGCCGAGCCGATGGCCAGGCGGGTGCCGGGCGGCAGGTTGGAAGGGCTCAGGTCGAGGTCCACGTAGAGCTGATCTCCAGCCAGGGGCCAGCGCTCCCGGCTGCCGGCGATGAGTTGGGCGGCGCGGGCGTTCATCAGGGTGAGCTGGGTCTCGGGGTTGGGGGTGCGTTTGGGGGTGGCCTGCTCGCTGCGGGCCAGCCAGTTGTCGCCCACCAGCCCGACCACCAGGTCGAGCCGGCCTTCCTCCAGGACCTCTCGCTCCCCTTTAGTCGGCCGGCGCACGATCAGCCTCAATACGCCCCCATCCCTACGTGACTGGCGGATCTCTTCCAGGCCCGCCTTCAACTCATCCGTCGTCAACTGCCTGGCCTCCATCTCCGTGCTCCCCGATAAGTATATGTTACACTTAAGAAACACCCCGCCCAGCGCCGGCGCAAGGAGCTTCACGGCCGGGAACCCGTTGGTCTCTTCTGTATCTAGAAGGCCTGATCGGACTCGAAAAACGGTTCTGCGCTTGAGGGCCTCGCTCGGCCTTCAGCGCTTCCACCCGATCACGATGGAGTGCTCGCTGTCCACCGGCCGGATCTCCATGTCCCGGAACCCCACCTTTTCCATCGGCGCAGCGATCTCCGAGCCCGTCCGCTGGTCACCCGGGGTGCCACTAAGAAGCCCGTACCACTGGAACACCGCCAGCAAGGAGCCGGCCTTGTGCTTCTCGAGCAGGAACTCCATGGCGATGACCGGTCCGCCGGCGGGCAGGGCCTCGTAGCACCGCCGCAGCAATACCAGGCAGCGCTCGTCGTCCCAATCGTGGATGACATGGGACATGAACAGCACCTCCGCCCCCTGAAAGTAGGGGTCGCTGAAGAAATCCGCGCAGACAAAGCCCACCCGCCCCTCGGGGCCCGAGCCGCTGAGCGCTACCTCCGCCGACTCCTTGCTGTACGGCAGATCGAAGACCAGGCCCCGCAGCGAGGGATACTGTCCCGTGAGCCCCCCAAGGTCGACGATCAGGCGGTAGGGGCTGAAATCGAAGGCGCGGGCCAAGGCCTCGCCCCAGAGGATGCGCCAGTTGTGGCGCTGGGGGACGTGGGCCGTCACCCCCGGGGCGCTTTGGGGATTGCTGAGCCAGTCGGGCAATTCCTCGGGCACTGGCTGGTTGGTCAGGGCCGCCTGCTTGACGTGGTCGTACCCGGGGTCATCGCCCGGGGCGGGGATCCTGGGCCGCATCCGCACCCGCCCCCCGTCGAGGACGAACTCGCGCTGGATATCGTAGATCAAATACTGGTCCTGCTCGATCCCCAGGATGCCCATGCAGGCGTTGGCCGCCAGGAGTATGGCCACGGGTCTGGCCTGCAGTCCCATCCGCTGGCACACCTCCTCGATCGAGGCAGGCCCACCGCGCAATGCCTCGTACAGCCCGAGGTCTTCGGACAGGATCCGGGACTGCTCCGCCCGCCGGACGTGGTGGACTTTTTAGCCCACGAAAGGATCAGGCCCGCTGCGGCCGTCAAAGATCATCGCGCTTCCCTCCTCTCTCAGATGTTCAACCAGTAATTGAGTTTGACCAGGAAGATATTGGCCCCCTCGTCGGCAGAGCTCTTGCGCAGGTTGCTCCAGGCCCGCAACTCCGGCTCCTGGGCCCGGTCTTGCCGCGACTGCGACCAGACCAGAAAGAGGGTGCTCCCCGGCTCGTACTCCCAGCGCAGCAACAGGTTACTGCGCAGCGAGCGCCACCGGAAATCGGGATTGGCGGAAAGCCCCTCGTACGCGGCGAACTCATAGCCCTTGGGTCGGACTAGTTCCTTGAAATGCCCGTAGTCCCCCACCGCCACAAAGGGCTGGAGGTAGAGCTGCAGGGTCAGGTCCGGGGTGAAGACCCAGTTGCAGCAGCCGATCACGTCGAACACCCTGCTCTTCAATTCCCCGTAGACAAAGTGGTCCTGAATCCCATCGCCGTTGTCATTCACATTGGCCACCCCCTGGGCGTCGTCGTCGTTCCAAGTGTATTGGGGCTGCAGACTGAGTTCCACCCTGGTGGAGGGCCTCAGGTCCATTCCCAGGTACGCCGATCTCCAGGTGCTACCCGCCTCGTCCCGCTCCCAGTTGAAGCGAAAATCCCGGCTAACCGGTTTGCGGTTGTCCCCGGTAAGGCGGATCCAGGCATAGGTGCTGGCCCACCGCTGGATGGGCGGCCCACCCCAAGTATCCAGATCGTCCTGGGTCTCGAAGCGGCGGATACTGCCGCCCCGTATCCGCCAGTAGTTCCTCAAGGTGAGGTACACGAACCCTTACAGATCTTTCTGATAGACGATGCGGTCGTAGTTCCAGGCCGTGTGACTGGTCAGCGAGAAGTAGCGGTAGCGGAATGGCCTACGCGCTTAGTAGAAGGGGGTCTCCATCCTGGCCTCCACCTTCTGGATGCCCGAGCGCGAGATGAAGCACAGGCCATCGATATCGAACCCCGGCGACATCGCTTCGTACTTGACGTACCCCCGCATCAGCCCTGCCCGTTTGCCCATTTCCACCTGACCGGCCTACCCACGCCGCGCCTCGCCGAATTCCTCTGTCCACCTGCCCGCCACCTGTCCCGAGATCTGGTAGGTGTCTCGTGCCAGAATATGTTCCAATCCCCCCGCCCGTGTACGCGCTCCCGGTACGGGCGCGGTTGACCGCCGTGGCCAGGAGACCCACGTTGGATTTGCCCTTGAACACATCCTGCTGCAGGCGCCCCACCAGGAAATTGGTGCGTGGCTCCACCAAAAAACGCCGCGAAACCGGGCCCGCGGCCTCGCCGGAGACGTGCTCCTCGCCGGTGATTGCCTCGATCAGCCCAAAGCTTGTCTTGCCCGAGGTCTTGCCCGTCAACTTGGGCGCCCCCAGGATGTTGGTAAACTCCCGCCGGTCGATCTCCCCGTAGCCGGCGGGGATGGCCAAGCGCCCCGGCTGCCGGCCGATCCGCCGCGAGTAGAAGAGCTGGCTGCCTTCCACGAAGAAAGGCCGGCGCTCCTCGTAGAAGGTCTCGAACACCGACAGATTCAGCACCGCCGGGTCGGCCTCTACCTGGCCAAAGTCCGGGTTGACCGGGGCGTTGAGCGAGAGATTGGAGGCCAGACCGTAGTGCATGTCCACCCCCAGGTTGCTGAAGTAGTCCCGGCCGTCCGGATCTGCCGCGCTCTTGGGCTCGAGGGTGGCCCGGCTAATCGCGTAGGGCAGGATCTCCCGCGACTTGGGCGGCGAGATCCCCGCGATCCCCCGCAACTCGCCGAAACGCGACACTCAGTCCTTGTCTCTTTGCGGGATAACAACCAAGAAGGCGTCCTCTTTTTAGCGGTTGGTGTAGCAGTCCACCTGCAGCGCTATGATGTTCTCCTCCTGGGCTGAAGCACAGCACGCTGAAGAATATGCGGAACTCGACGCTCCCGCGGCTGCGAACTGGATTTCGACCTGACCGCTGATCGCGAGGTGTCGTTTCTCATCCGTTACCACGGAGACGAGGATCTGCGCCTGCGAGGAGTGCCCCTGTATCGGAAACTCCTCGTCGCAGCTCTTTTGCCGGGCTAAGAACCAGCCCCCGCAAGACCACGCCACCTGCTTGCCGGGAGGAAAGAGGATGGCTATCCTTTTGGGTGTTTTCCCCTGAGGCCCTATGGATTCCGCGCCCCGAATCGCCCTCCGCCAGAACCGCTTCCACCTGCGCAACGTGCGCACCCGTATGCCCTTCAAGTACGGGGTGGCCACCCTCACCTCGGTGCCCATCCTGCACCTGGTGGCCGAGGTGGAGGTCGAAGGCGCCGGCCGGGCCACCGGTGCAGCCGCCGACATCCTGCCGCCCAAGTGGTTCGACAAGGACCCGGCCAAGAGTTACCAGGACAACGTCGAGGACCTGCTCTGGGCCGTGCAGCGGGCCGCGGCGCTGTACGCCGAATACTCGGGGAGGCCGCGCCCCCTCTTCGCGCTCTGGACCGAAGCCAGCGCCGCCCTCCTGGCCGAGGGCGACCAGCGCGGCCTCAATCACCTGACCAGCAACCACGGTGCCTCGCTGCTCGAACGCGCCCTCCTCGACGGCCTGGGCAAGGCCCTGAGGCAGAGCTACCACCAGTTGCTCAAGAACAACGCCGTGGGGGTAGACCTGGGCGCCCTGCACCGCGAACTGCGCGGGGTGGCCCCCGCCCAGTGCATCGCCCCCCAACCCCTCCGCTCTCTGCACATCCGGCACACCGTGGGCCTGGCCGACCCCATCCACACGGCCGAGATCCCCGCTGCCGAACACCTGAACGACGGCCTGCCCCAGTCCCTAAAAGAGTATCTGCAAATCCAGCAGCTCTCCTACTTCAAGATCAAGGTCAATGGCAAGCTGGAGGCCGACCTCGACCGGCTGGCTGAGATCGCCGGCCTGCTCGATACCTCGAGCGCCCCGTACCACCTCTCCCTCGACGGCAACGAGCAGTACACGGAGATGGAGAGTTTTCTCGAACTGCTGCGCCGCATCGAGGAGGACCCACAGCTGCGCCGCTTCTGGGCCAGCACCCTGTACATCGAGCAGCCCTTAGAGCGCAGCCTGGCCCTGGAGCCCTCGCTGGGCGCCGGCATCCGCGCCACCTGTGAGCGCAAGCCCCTGCTCATCGACGAATCCGACGGTGACCTCGATTCCTTCCGCCGCGCCATCGACCTGGGCTACTTAGGGGTCTCGGCCAAGAACTGCAAGGGCCTGATCAAAGCCCTGGCCAACCAGGGACTGGCCCGCCATTTTTCCAACATCCAGGGCCGGCCCTTCTTCCTCAGCGGCGAGGATCTGATGAACCTCCCCATAGTGCCTTTACAACAAGACCTGACCCAACTCGCCGCCCTCGGTATTACCCACGCCGAGCGCAACGGCCACCACTACGTGCGCGGCCTGAACCACCTCTCCCCCGTCGAGCGCCAATCCTGTGTTCAAGCCCACGGCCCGCTCTACACCCCCCTCGGCGAATCCCTCGCCCTCGCCATCCACCAGGGCCGCATCGACCTGACCTCCCTCCAGTGCCCAGGCCTGGGGGTAGGAGTGGAGGTAGATGTAGATTCAATGGTCCCAGTGGAAGAGTGGAAGTTTGCGTCGCTTGCTTGATGGAGCGGCGGGGAGATGACCCCGGAAGTCTTTCTCGGAGAGCGGATGGGTTGGGAAGGACGCGGGAAGGGTTGAGGGGAGAGTGGAGCAACAGCGAGCAGGGCGGTAAGTCCGCGCCTTGAGAAAGACTGGAGCGGGTCTCTCCCCGACGCATACTTAGGAGATTACTTATGAAAGTCCTGGTCGTCGGCAAAGGCGGGCGCGAGCACACCCTGGTCTGGAAACTGGCCCAGAGCCCGCAGGTCGCTAGACTCTACGCGGCACCCGGCAACCCCGGCATCGCCGCCCTGGCCGAATGTGTGGACATCCGGGTGGACACCCCCATCACCCAGCCCGAAAAGCTGCGGGCCGAGATCCTACGCCTGCGCGACTTCGCCCTCGCCCAGCACATCGACCTCACCATAGTGGGCCCCGACGATCCCCTGGCCGCCGGCATTGTGGATTGTTTTCGCGAGAAAGGCTTGAAAATATTCGGCCCCACCCAGGCCGCCGCCCGCCTCGAAAGCAGCAAAGCCTTCGCCAAGGACCTGATGGCCAGCATCGGGGTGCCCACGGCCACCCACCGCACCTTCACCCACAGCGCCGAGGCCGCCGCCTACGTGCGGGCGCAGGGCGCCCCCATCGTGGTCAAGGCCAGCGGCCTGGCCGCGGGCAAGGGCGCGGTAGTGGCCCGCACCGAGGAGGAGGCCCTGGAGGCCCTCGCCCAGATCATGGAGCAGCGCATCTTCGGCAGCTCAGGGGCCGAGGTGGTGATCGAGGAATTCATGGAGGGGGAGGAGGTCTCCCTCTTCGCCCTGTGCGACGGGGAGCACTACCAGTTGCTGGCCCCCGCCCAGGACCACAAGGCCATCGGCGAGGGAGACACCGGCCCCAATACCGGCGGCATGGGCGCCTATGCCCCGACCCCGGCCATGACCCCAGAGCTGGTGGCCCAGGCCGAGAAGCGGATCATCCGCCCGGTATTGGCCGAGATGAAGAAGAGCGGCTGCCCCTTTGAAGGCGTGCTCTACTGCGGCCTGATGCTCACTGCCCAGGGGCCCAAGGTGGTGGAGTTCAACGCCCGCTTCGGGGACCCAGAAACCCAGGTGCTCCTCCCGCTGCTTAAAACCGACCTGGCCGAGGTCTTCCTCGCCGCCTGCGAGCATCGCCTAGACCAGGTGCGGATCGAGATGAGTCCCCAGGCCGCCGTCTGCGTGGCCCTGGCCTCGGCGGGTTACCCTGGGCCGGTGAAAAACAGCTTTGAGATCACGGGACTAGAAAGCCTGGACGGGAAGGAGGAACTGCTGGTCTTCCACGCCGGCACGGCCCTCGTTGAGGGGCGGCTGGTGACTGCCGGGGGCCGGGTCCTGAACATCACCGCCCTGGCCGACGACCTCCCCGGGGCCGTGGCCCGCGCCTACGAGGGGGTGGGGAGGGTCCATTTCGAGGGGGCCTATTGCCGGCGCGACATCGCCCACCGCGCCCTGAGGCCTAAAAAATAGCGCTACCTTTTGCGGGAAGGCACTCGACGCTGTGCCACAATGCCCTCTCAGGCGATGATGTCCACCACCCCGCCCCTGCCCCGCAGCTGGCGGACTTGGTCGTCCTGGGCCCGCTGGGCGGACTTGTCCTGGTCGCGGCGGGACTGGACCTGCTGGCTCTGGCGCTGCTCCTCCTGGGAGCGGGTGATCCGCACCTGGGCGCGATCCTGGGTCTGTTCGGTGCGCTGCTGGGGGACCTCCTGCTTGCGCTCGGCGCCCTGCGCCCGCTGCGTGGCCCCTCCCCCGTTGGCCAGGGTCTGGGGGCTGCCGGTGCGTACTGGGCTGCTGGCCTGAAGCATTTTGTCCCTTTGCCCTCGCGGTGGGTGCGTGCCGTTGAGCAAAATGGACAATGCCCCACCCCCTGTCAAGCCGTTTGACAGGAGGTGCCCGGCCGGACAAATTATCCTCCGCCATGCCCCCCGACGTCCTGCGCCTGCGCAACATGCGCTTCTTCGCCTACCACGGCCTCTTCCCCCAGGAGGGGGAGCTGGGCCAGCGCTTTGAGGTGGACCTTGAAATCCACCGCGATTTCGCCGCCGCCGGGCGCAGCGACCAGGTGGAGGACACCATTGACTACCAGCGCGTGTACCAGTTAGTCGAGGAGGTAGTCACCCGCCGGCGCTTCAAGCTGGTCGAGACCCTGGCCGAACACCTCGCCCAGGCCGTGGGCCAGGCCCTAGCTCCCGTCCGCCTGACCGTGCGGGTGCGCAAGCCCCACCCCCCGGTGGCCGCCCATTTCGACGGGGTCGAGGTGGAGTTGCAGCGCAGCTATGACTGAGCTGGCCTTTGTCGCCCTAGGCTCCAACCAGGGCGACCGCCGGGCCTACCTCCAGGCGGGCCTGGACGACCTTGCCGCCCTGGAGGGGGTAGAGGTGCAGGGGGCCTCGGCCGTGTACGAGACCGCGCCAGTGGGGTACACGGACCAGCCCTTCTTCCTCAACGCCGCTGCATCCCTGCGCACCACCCTGGACCCCGAAGCCCTGTTGCTGGGCCTGCAACAGATCGAGTTCCGTCACCTGCGCCAGCGCCAGATCCACTGGGGGCCGCGCACCCTGGACCTGGACCTGCTCCTGCACGGTAGCCACACCGCCGCCACCCCCGCCCTGCAACTGCCCCACCCCCGCATGCTGGACCGCTGCTTCGTCCTGGCCCCCTTGTGCGACCTGGCCCCGGATCTGCCCCACCCCTGCACCGGCCGGCTCCTCGGCGACCACTACCGCGACCTCGACTGCCGCGACCAGTTGCGCCAGGCCGGCCGGCTGCGCCTGCCGGGTTGACATTTTTGGCCCGGCGCCCGCCTCTCCCCCGTGGTTAAAGTTGGCCTTTCTATTTGCCGAAAACTCTAATGAAGGCCCGCATAACAACGAGCGAATCTCAACCATGATCGATACCCAGAGCACACCCTTTCCCCCTCCTCCCCCGGTGCTGAGCGGCAGCCTCAGCCGGCAGGGGAACACCGAGGTCAACGCCGCTCCGGCCGCCGTGGCCCCCGAGGCTGCGCCGGCGCCCGAGGTGAAGGAACTGGCCGAAGAGGCAGTGCCCAAGATCGCCGCTTTCCCGCAGGTGCTGGAGTCCTTCTTCTACCGCTACCAGCTTGGCATGGATTTCTCCTTCGCCGCCTCGGCGGGGGAGGTGGACACCACCCTGCCCGGCCCCCAGTTGCCGCCCCCCGAGGCCCCGGCCCCCGAGCCGACGCCGATGCGCTTCTCCGGCACCCCCGAACCGGGCAGCCGGCGGGCGGTGATCGCCAGCGCCTTCGCGGAGGTGCGTAGTTTCCAGGTCCGCACCTTCGCCCAGCACACCAACAACCTGGCCGGCCAGCTCAGCCCAGCCACCGGCGAGAAGCTGCGCCAGACCAGCCGCAGCGTCGGCCGGGCCTTCTTGATGGACTTCTCGATGAAGGTCTCTTTCCTGCACCAGTTCTCGCGCCAGTCCCAGACCCTGTCCGGCCAGAGCGATGGCGTGCTGAGCAAGTACCTCGACCTCTCCAGGACCCTCAGCGTGCACTCCGCCGGCGACGCCCAAGCCTTCTTCAACCAGGTGGACGATCTCCTCGCCCAGACCGAAGACACCTTGCACGGCGGCGTGGACGCCTTCCTGCAGGAGATGAAGGGGCAATTGGGGTTGGATGAGGAGGGGATGGCGGCGATGGGCGAATTCCTGCACGAGGGTATCGCCGATTTCTTTGCCACTGCCGGCGACTTCCTCGACCAGGCCGAGGCCCAGTTCGCCGGCCAGGCCCCCGCCGACCTGCCGCCCCCACAGGTGGAGGCGACCCTCGCCGCCTAGCCCAGACGGCGCGCCAGCTCGGGCAATACTTTCCCTAGTTCCCGCTCCAGCGGCACCTGTTTGGCCTCCAGCATCTGGGTTAGGTGGGGAAAGGTGTGGTCGTTGCCGTACGGGTAGTCCCGCGAGAATAGGCCGAAGGGACTGGCCCGGTACGCCTCGGTCGTCTCCCGCCCCAGCCGGACGCCGATCTCCTGCAGGGTCTCGCCCACTGCCGCCTCAGAAGTCGATGCGCCTGAAGTTGGGCAGGTACGCCTGGTTCTGGCGGAGCATCTGGCGCACCATCTGCCTGATCTCCCCCAGCGAGAGCACCGCGGCGGTCAGCGGGTCGTGGGCCACGGCCTGGTAGATGAGGCGCGGGTCGCCGCTGAGGCAGCCCTCCACCGCCATCATCTCGATCTGGGCGCTCAGGCCGGTGAGCATGGCGCACTGGGGCGGCAGGGCCCCCACCCGGATCGGCTCCAACAGGTTGCGGGTGGCCAGCACCGGCACCTCGACGCAGGCCCCCTGGGGCAGGTTGTCGATGAGGCGGTCGTTGGGCACGTTGCCGTTGAATTTGTACGGCTCGCCCCCCACCCAGGCGTTGGTGATGTACGCGGCGTACTCGTGGCCGCGCTTCAGGGAGATGGGCGACTCGCTGGCCAGCCACGCCTTCACCTGCTGCCGCCAACTCTTCTCGCGCTTCTGGTACTCCTTGAGGATGTAGGCGTAGTGGCCGGGGTTCCAGCCCGTGCCCTTGGTGCAGTGCTGGCGGATCAGGTCCGGGCGCTTGCGGAACCACCAGTTGTATTCCGAGTTGTGGCCCGAGGACTCGGTGACGTAGTAGTCGAGGGCCAGGAACATCTCGTTGCGCACCTGCTCATGATTGTAGATCTCCGGGTCGGTGGCCACCCGCTTGCGCAGGCGGGGGTACAGGTCCTTGCCTTTGTGCTCGAACTTAGTGAACCAGGCCATGTGGTTGATGCCGGCGCAGACGTAGTCCACCGCCTCTGGCCTGACCCCGGCCCAGCCGGCCAGCATCGCCGAGGTGCCCTGCACGCTGTGGCACAGCCCGGTGCTGACCACCCGGGTCTCCCGCTGCATCGCGTGGCAGAGCATGGCCATGGGGTTGGTGTAGTTGAGCATGATCGCCTTGGGGCAGAGTTCCTCCATGTCCCTGGCGATGGCCAGCATCTCAGGGATGGTGCGCAGGGCGCGGAAGATGCCGCTGGGACCGCGGGTGTCGCCCACATTGGTGTCCACCCCGTACTGCTTGGGGATGAGGATGTCGTGCTGCCAGACCCGAGTGCTGCCGCAGAGGATGGTGACCATCACCGCGTCGGCCCCTTCGAGCACCTGGCGCCGGTCGCTGGCGCATACCAGCTTGGCCTGATACTTGCCCTGGTCGATGATCTTCTGGCAGGCGCGGCGGGCAAAATCGAGGCGTTGCTTGTTGATGTCGACCAACGCGATCTGGGCGTCGGCCAGCCGGGGAAAGGTGAGCAGGTCGCGGACCAGGCCGCGGGTGAAGCCGAAGCTGCCAGCGCCGATGAACACCACCTTGGCCATGCGGATTCCTTTCTGAGAGGATGAGACGGGTAGGAAGGGCTATAAATGGTACGGTGCTACTTTCCCCGCCGGCTGTCAAACTGGCCAGGCCCTACTTCTATTCGTAGATCACCGGGCACATGTTTAGGTCGTTGAGGTGGGAGACGTAGTAGTCCGTGGCCCCGGGGACAGGGCGGGCGTTTTCGGTGCGCATGTGCAGGGCAAAGCTGCGGCGCGGCTGGGCGGAGCCGTTGGGGCCGCTGCCGTGGTAGGTGAGGGCGTGGTGGCAGCTCACCGCCCCCGGCGCCATCAGCGCCGGCACCTCGCGCCAGGTCTGACCCGCCGGCACCGGGATCCCGCTCCGCTGGGCATCGTGGTCGGTGCCGAAGAAATCCCCCCTCCCCAAAAAACCCCAGTGGTGGGACCCGGGCACAAAGCACATGGGTCCCGAGTCTGCGCCCACCTCACTAACAGCCACCCAGGCGGTGAAGACCTCGCTGCCCTCCTGCCAGTAGCTCCAGTACTGCCGGTCCTGGTGCCAGCCGATATTGCCGGCCTCGTCGCCTCCCGGCGGCTTGTACAGCATCTGCACCGCCCAGACCTGGATGCGCCGGGCGGCCGTGATCATGGCGGCCCAACGGCCCACCTCGGGGTGGGTGACCAACTGGCGGATGGTGCGGTCGGAGAGGTGGGGCTGGTCGATCTTGCGGATCTTGGTGGGGCTGTCCCCCGGCTTCCAATGGGCAAGGGGTGTCGCCCCGGTCTCGTACTCCCCCTGCATCACCGCGTCCATGCGCGGGATAACCCGGGCCAGCAATTCGGGCTCGATCAGGGGCGGGGCGACACAGTAACCGTCGCGCTGAAACTGCGTGCGTGCGGCTTGCATGATCTCTTGGCTGGTGCTCATCTCGTCCTCTCTCAGCGTTTCTGGCCCAGCAGGGCCCCGGCCACCTTGCGCAATGCTTTGGCGGCTGCCCGCGCCTCGGCCGGGGTGTTGTGCTGGGTCAGGTTGACGACCGCCAGCCTTTCGTGGGCGCTCAGGGCATTGGGCGCCACATCCAGTGGATAGCATCCCTTCTTAAGCCGGCCCGGCCGGTAGGCGCGGAAGGCGCCGGGGCTGCGGTTGAGGGTGCGAAAGACCTCCCAGCCGGGCACATAGCGCTGCGGGCCAGCCCCGCAGGGAATGCCCTCGGCCTTAAGCATGGCGCAGAATCGGTCCGCCTTCACCCCCAGGATTTCTGGATCAACGACAAAGAGCGCCCACCAGAAGCTGGGCCGCGCCCCCCTGGGCTGGGGCTGGGGCGCGATGCCAGGCACCCCGGCAATCCCCTCGTAGAAAGCCTCGCCAAAAGTCTGGCGCTGGGCCGTCCATTTGGGCAAGCGGCGCAGCTGCACCCGGGCCAGGGGCAGGGCCGGCCCGGAGAGCAGCTCCTCCAGGCCCGCCAGCTCCTCGGCAAAGTGAAAGCTGCCCGTGCGCCAGGGGCGGGGATGCACCGGCTTGCCGCCATTGATCGCCAGCTGGGACATCGCAAGGCTCCTTCTTCAGCGCGGGGGCTCGCCGGCCAATTCCATCACCGCCTCCCACTCCGCCGCAGTGACCGGCGATACGCTCAGCCGCCCCTGGCGCACCACCCCCATCTGCGAGAGCAATGGATGTTTCCTGAGTTCCCCCAGCGACACGGACCGCGTCAGGGCTTTGCCGGCCCGCACGTCCACGTTGACCCAGCGCGGGTCGTCGGACTTGGGGTCCGGGTACGCAGGCCGCACCACCTCGGCGGTGCCGACCACCCCAGGGTTGGTCTGGGAATGGTACACCAGACACAGATCGCCCACCTGCATGGCCGCCAGGTTGTTGCGGGCCTGGTAATTTCGCACTCCATCCCAAGCCGTCTGCCGCTCGCGCTGCAGATCCGCAAAGGAATAGGTCTCGGGGTCGGACTTGATCAGCCAGTACTGCATCATCCCTGCACCCCGCCGGTGCTGCCGCGGGTGGCGCGGTGGTTCCAGCCGCTCAGCGTCAGGCGCAGGTTGGTGTGGGTGTTGCCCGCCTCAACCTCGTCGTCGCCGGCGTGGAGTTGGGCCAGCACGGTCTTGCGCAGGGCCTGCGAGGTGTTGGGCATGGAGCCGTGCAGGGTGAAGTAGTGGAAGAAGAAGACGTCGCCCGGTTCGGCCTCCACCACCGTCGCCCCGGAGAGGGGATACTTCCCGGTCAGTTCCGCGTTCTGGCCGCCCCCCATCATCCCCTGTTGCCGGCCCAGGCGGTGCGAGCCTGGGTAGACCCGCACGCAGCCCATCTGGTCGGTGGCCGCAGAGACGTGGACGATGCCGGCGATCATCTTGTCCTCGACCGTGGGGAAGTACTGCCAGTCCTGGTGCACGGGAAAGGCCGCGCCCTTCTCGGGCGGTTTCTGGAAGAGCTTGGTGTGGTGCAGGATGACATCGGGCCCAAGGATGGCCTGCGCGACCGCCAGGAAGCGCTCCTGCTGCAATGCCCGCAGCCATACCGCCGAGTAGCACTGTACATTGTGGGTGTGGAGGACCACCGAGTCCTCGGCCTCGACATCTTTAGTCAGCGGGCTACCCCAGCGGGCATTAACCCGGTCGCCGCCTTCGAGCAACTGGGCGACGATGCGGTCGAAGTCGGCCTCCAGTTCGGCCACCTCCGCCGGGCAGTACACCGCCTTGGCCAGGTAGTAGCCCTGCTCGCTGAAAACACTTTTGATCTCGCTCATCGGCATTCCTCGTTCACTGGCAGACCTCCAGGCAATCCGGCGCTTCCCCCTCGGGGTAGCGGTCGAGGTAGCGCTGCATCACCTGCCTGGCCGGCGCGGGGAAACGCCCCAGGTGCCCGGGCGTCAAGAACGCCTCGCGCTGCCCGTGCTCGTGTTTCATCACCAGGCACTCCTCTCGCCAGAAGGCACAGTGGAGACTCCAGCGCATCCGCCCCTCGGGGTTGCAGCCGCGGTGCCAGAGGTTGGCGTTGTAGTAGACGATGTCCCCCGGCTCCACCTCGACCACCAGGGCCTCGGGCATCTGCGCCCCCTCGCCGGCCTTGGCGGCCGCGATCTCGGCCGGGGTAGAGGCGCGCAGATGGCTGGCGGGGACGATGTTGAGGAAGCGATCGCCGGGCAAAAGCGGCGCGTTGAACTGCACGCTGCGGCCGTGGAAGCGGCGCAGGAACCCCTCCTCGTCGGGGTCGCCGGGTTTGCCCAGGTCGCGGTGCCAGCCCTGGAGGTAGGGCCTGCCCCCGCCGCCGGCCAGCATGCCGAAGAGGCTGTGGCGCACCGGCCCGACCAGGGCTTCGAGGTGGGGGGCCAGGTCCTCGGCCAGCCACGCGGCGTACGCCGGGTCGAGCTTGTCCGGGTGCAGGAGGTGGCTGATCCGCTCAGGGATGCCCCGCTCCTGGTCGATCCAGCGCAACTCGGCCTGGCCGGCCTGGGCCCGTGCCACCAACCCCTCCACCGCCCCGCGCAGCGCCTCGACCCGCTGGGGGCTAAAGACCTGGCGGAGGATCACATACCCTTGGGTATCGAAATCGACCCGCTCATCCGGGATGAGACTGCGCACCATGCCTACCCTCCTTTGTGGCCCCGTAAAAAAAGCTGCCTCGCCGATTTACTGTCAACCGGGCGTCGAGGGACAACCCCCTCCGACTTTTCCCAAAACGCGGACTTGGTGCCCTGCTCGCTCTGGCTCCGCTCTCCCCTCAACCCTACACACATCCTTCCCTACCATACCACTGCCCAGGGAAAAGTCTCCAGGGTACTGCCCCTCGCCGCCTGTCGCTTAAGGCTGTTGACTCCCGCTTCGAGCTACCCCATTATCAGCACCATCCCCACCCAGGGAGACCCCGATGAAACTCCTCAGCGCCGAACGCTTCCGCACCCACGTCAAGGGCCGGCCCGTGATCAGCGGGTTTCTCAGCTACCTCGACGCCCGCGACCCCCACCTGATGCTCTGCACCGGGTACGAGGACTACTCCGCAGGGTACGACGCCTTTGAGTTGAGCCTCAGCAGGGACAACGGCCACACCTGGACCCCGCCCCAGCCCTGGCTTCAGGGCCGGCCCGTCCCAGGGGGCCGCCTGCGCTACGCCGAGCCTGCCGCCCTCTTCGACGCGGACACCGGCAAGCTGATCGTGCTGGTAGACAAGAATCTCTACCCCGACGACAAACTCGACACCGACAGCACCATCAAACTCATCCACACCACCTACGACCCGGTCGCTGGCACCTGAACCCCCCGCCAACGCCTCGACCTCACCCCTGGCCAATACCTGGCCATGAGCTTCTCCTTCCCCATCAAAACCAGCAAGGGCGCCCTGCTCTTCCCGGCCATGCGCCCCCTGCTCGACGACCAAGGCAAACCCATCCACTACCAGGACTGCTGGGCCACGGCAGACGAATCGCTGACCGTGATCGGGGAATACGGGGCGGATGGGGAGTTGCGCTGGCAGGTGGGCAACCCCGTGCCGGTGGACCTCGAAAAAACCTCGCGCGGTCTCAACGAGAACACCCTGGCCGAGCTAAGTGACGGCCGCCTCGCCATGATCTGCCGGGGGGACAACAGCATCTACCCCGAGCGGCCCGGGTACAAGTGGCTCAGCTTCTCCGAGGACGGGGCCCGCACGTGGTCCGCCCCCGCACCCCTGCCCTGCGACAAGGGCGAGCCCCTCGAATCCAGCGCCACCGGCTCGGCCCTCTTCCGCTCGCCCCAGACCAGCAAGCTCTACTGGCTGGGCAACCTGTGCATCCAGGGCGAGCGTCCCAAGGGCAACTACCCGCGCGTGCCCCTGGTCGTGGCCCAGGTGCAGGAGGAGCCCTTCGCCCTCATGCGGGACACCATCACCGTGGTGGGCCAGCGCCAATTCGGGGAGCCGTCCCAGGTGCAGATGTCCAACTTCCGCTTCTACGTGGACCGCCAGACCGGCGACCTGGTCGTGTACCTCACCCGCTACGCCGAACGCAGCGCCAAGGACTGGATGCTGGCTGACTACTATCGCTATCGGGTGCAGCTGATCTAGGCGGCGGGGAAAGGACCCGGAGGACCTTTCCCGGGGAGTGGCTGGGAAGGGAAGTCCGCGGGAGGGTTGCGGGGAGAGCGGAGCCTCAACGCCCCAGTGTATGGGGCGTTGAGGGGGTAGGGCAACGGCGTAGGGCTAGCGAGCACGGTGGGAAGGACGCGCCTGGGGAAAGGCCGCAATGGCATGCCACGCCCCAACGTATGGGGCGCTGCGGGGGAGTGGCGGTGGGGAATGGCAGGAGTCCGTGCCTTGGGGAACACCGGAATGGCATCCCGGCCCGACCCCCCGCTAGTGCATCACCAACCCGCCCGACACACTGAGCGACAGCCCCGTCAGCATCTCCGCGTCCGCCGAAGCCAAAAACGCCGCGGTACTGGCGATGTCGCCGGTGGTGGGCACCCGCCCCAGCGGGATGGACGCCGCCTTCTGCCGCACCATCTCCCGGTGGTACTCCTCCCCCTTCACCCCCTGCGGCGCCAGGATAGCGGCGATGTACCCGGTGCGCTCGGTGTCCACCGTGTCCGGGCAGATGGCATTGACATTGATGCGGTGGGGGGCCAGCTCCAGGGCCAGGCTCTGGGTCAGGCCGATCACCGCGAACTTGGAGGCGCAATACGCGCCAAAGCGGGCCATGCCCACCTTGCCAGCGCTCGAGGAGAGGGTGATGATCTTCCCCCCTTTCCCCTGGCTGATCATCTGGCGGGCCGCGGCCTTGCAGCAGAGGAAGGCTCCCTTGGCATTGATCCGCTGCACCAGATCCCACGCCTCCTCCTCCAGGTCCACGATGGGCACCCGGTCCTTGCCGGGCCGCGAACCGGCGTTGGCCACCAGGATGTCGAGGTGCCCGAAACGCTCCACCCCCCGCAACACCATCCCCTCCACCTGGGCGCCATCGCTGACGTCGGCCACCACAATCAGCGCCTGGCGGCCCAGCCCTTCGATCTCCCTGGCCAGCGAGGGCAGGCCCTGCCAGCCGCTGGGGTTGCCCGGATAGGGATTCTCCGCCACGTCGTTGATCACCATGTCCGCCCCTTCTGCGGCCAGCCGCGCGGCAATGGCCCGGCCGATGCCCTTCTCCCCGCCGGCCCCGGTTACCAGCGCCACTTTTCCCTCCAGCTTGTACATCACTCCCTCCTATCTGATCAGACTCAGCCGCCGGCTCAGGCGCGCCTGGCCGGACTGCAATACTACCGTGTAGGTGCCGCTGCCCGTCGGTGCGCCGGCCTCGTCGCGGCCGTCCCAGGCCGCCAGGTGCGCCCCCGGCCCCAGTGGCCCAATGCGCAGGAGGCGCAGCCGCTGGCCCAGGCCATTGAATACCGCCAGTTCCATCTCGGCCGCTTCGGGCAGGACAAAGGGGATCTGGGCGCTGCCATTGAAGGGATTCGGGTAGGCCGCCCCCAGCGCCAGCGCCCCGGGCAGGGCAACCTCCTCCCGGACCAGGGTGGGGATGAAGAAATCCGCCGAGACCAGGTAGGACCGCCCCTGGGCCCCGATGCGGCCGGCGATCACCACCAGGCTGTCCACCCCCTCGGTCTCCAGGCTGCCCAGCCCCTGGGCGTCCAGTCCCACCTCCTGCACCGCGGCCCGGCCGCCCTGCCAGGCGCAGGCCCAGAACTGGAAGGGGCTGGCGGTGCTGATCTCAAGGGCGAGATTGCCCGCCACCGGCAGGGAGATGTACTGCGCCCCCCACCTGCCACCCACCTGCCCTTCGATCTGGTCCAGGGGCAGATCCCGCAGCGGCTGCACCCGCGCCCGCCGGCCCTTGAGCGCCCGGTACCCGCGTTGGTCATCGGCGTTGTAGTTGCCCACCACCCACTCGCCCCAGGCGGAGGCGAAATCCCCCTCCACCCCCTGGCTCTCAAAGGCCGCGTCCACCCCAAAGGTGCCGTTGCCCGGTTCGGCCACCAACTGCCGGATGAACTCCCTGCCCTGGCGCTGGGCCAGGGAGGACATGAACAGATAGGTGCCCCCGTAGTGTTGGGGCTGCACGTCCAGGCTGGAAGCCGGCCAGAGCAGCCCCACCCCCGGGCTGCGCAGAAAGGCCGGCACCGCGTCCGCATCCGCCTCCGGGTACCCGGCCACCTCCTCGGCGAAACCGGCCAGGCCCTCGTCCACCCAGGTGTCCTCGTCCTCGTCGTGGCCCCAGTGGATGAGGTGCTGGAACTCGTGGGCCAGGGTGCCCCGCGCCAGGTAGGGCTGCCCGACCAGGTAGACGGCGTCCAGGTAGAGGGTGTCGCGGCGGTACTCGGGCAGGGGCAATTCGGCCACTGCCGCGTCGAAGTATCCGACGAACCCCTCGTCGCCGGGGATGTCGAAGATCAGGATGAAGATGCGTGGGTCCCCGTCCACGTCGGCCGGCGCACCGAAGGTCTCCACCGCCAGGTCGTAGATCCCCCGCCCAGGATCGGCCGGGCTGCGCTCCTCAAAGAGCGCCCCCAGCGAATCCACCGCGGCCTGGGTCACCCCCCCGCCCTGCCCGGTCCACTGGCTGTCCTCGACGAAGATGTAGGAGTGCTCGCCCACCAGACGGCAGGTGGCCGGCACAAAGCGGAAGTCGAAGCTGGAGTAGAAATCGAGTTGGGTCCCCACCTCGATCTGGGTTGGTTGCTGGATGGGTTTGGCCACGGGCAGGGGACGGGGCAGGGACAGGCTCTTGAGGTGCGGGGTGGCGCAGCGGGGCTGGCCCCAGGCCGGCAGGGTCAGCAGCAGGCAGGCCAGCAGGGCTACCACAGCGACCGGCTCAGGGCGATGCGGCCCCGCAAGGGGTCCATCTCCAACCCCACCGGCAGGGCGCCGGCCTCCTTCCCCCGGGCCAGGCGCGCGGCGTGGACAGCGGCGACCACCCGATTGATCACCACCAGCCCGGTGGTGTACAAGGCCTGGCGGCCGGCGCTGGCGCTGGTGTTGCGCAGGCGGCGATACTGCTGGCGCGACGCCTCGCTGTCCCATTCCCAGGCGTACTCGGGAGTGGCGGGGTAGGGTTGGGCCAGGGGCCCCTCGTCGTACAGGGCGTACTGGTCGTGCTGCAGCCGGCTATCATAAAAACCCAGGTCGTCGAAGAACTCAGCGCCCTTGCCCTGGGTCCGGGCCCCGGCGTGCTGGGCGGCATAGCTTTGGTAGTTTTCCCGCCGCACCCCTTCGAGGCCGCGCAGGCCCAGGTATCCAGCCCATAGCCCCACCTCGACGGCGGCAAAGCGCAGGCCGCCCCCCCCGGCGTAGTGCTGGCCCCAGCCGGGCACCAGCAGCGAACGCCAGAAAGCCTGGCGCGGGGACTGGGCCAGGGAAGCGGCCGGCAGGAGCAGGCAGAGGAGCAGGATGCGGCGCATCATTAATAGAAGGGTTTGTACGCCATCAGCATGGTCGGTCGCCGGCGCTCGGGGGGCAACACCAGGGCCAGGCGGGTCCGCTCCTCGACGGCGGCGGCCTTCTCCCCGTTGCGCAGGCGGGCAGCCCGGGCCGCGTCGATGGCGCTGAGGGCGTGGTTGACCAGCACCAACCCCAGGATATTGCCGGCCCGCTTGAGGTAGCGGTTGCTGTCGTCGCGCTGCACCTCGTAGGCCAGGCGCTTCTGCGAGGAGAAACTCTCCACCGAATCGATGTCGGTGGGCTGCACCGGGCTGCTGCTGCTGGTGCGCAGCACATCGTCCCAGCCGGCGATGTACTGGTTGTACTTGCCGATCAACTCGTAGTACTGCTGCACCTCGCGGCCGCTGCAGTCCCTGAGCCGGGCGCTGATGTCCCCGCCCTCGGCTACGAAGGAGCTACAGGGCAGGGCGTGGGTGATGGAGGAGAAACGCGAGGCCGTGGTCGAGCGGCGCCAATCCAGGTACGCTACTGGGTCCCAGCTCGCGTCCGCCACGTCCCGGAACTCCTTCTCAATATCGTCTCCCTTGCCCTTCCAACTGAGATACAGCCCCAGGGCCACGGCCTCCACCGCGGCAAAGCCGATGGCCCGCTTGGTGGCCCCGGCGTAGAACTCCCCGGCCCCCGGCAAGAGCGCCGAGAGCAAAAAGGCCCGGCGCGGCGACCTCTCCTCTGGCGGGCGCTTGGCGCTGACCCGGGTGGGCGCGGGGGTGTTCTTGGCCGCACCCAGGGCCGGCAAGGTCTGCAACACCGGGTTGGCCGGAGGCAACAGGCCCCCCTCGGCCCGGGCCTGGCTGACGAGCAGGGCGGCAAGCAGCGCCGCCATCGCGGTCCTGTGCATCGCTTTTATCCTCCTCACAGATAGCCGAACAACACGGTCAGGTAGAACTTCCACGGGCTCTTGCCCGCCACCTCGTCAATGCCGTAGGCCAGGTCGGCCTGCACCCGGGTGGGCATACTGTAATAAGAAAACAGATCCATTCGCAACTGGCCGCCCACGTCGCGCAGGGGCCCTTTGCGGCCGAACTCGGGGCTTTGCTCGCCCCAGTCCTTGTCCCAGGCTTTGCCCAGATCCCCGTACATCGCCCCGTAGAGCTTGTCGAAGTAGAGGTGCAGGAAGCGGCGGCGCAGGTCGGGAAATATGGGAAAGCGCAGGGTGGCCGTGCCCATCGCCGCCTTGCGGCCCTCGATGCTGTAGAAGGTGTAGCCCTTCATGTACTGGATGCCGCCCAGGTGGTAGTCGAAGAAACTGTTGACCCGCTCCTCGTCGTCCACCTCCCCGCTGGCGATCAGGCCCCCGTAGAAGCGCAGGCCCAGGGCGCTGCCCCAGGGCAGGGCCAAATGCTCGCGCCAGTCTAAGGTGAACTGGTTGTAGAAGAGGTGCAGGTAGTCCTCGTCGATGACGGTCACCCCTTCCTTGAAGCCTTTGATGAAGAAGTTGAACACCCGGTCGTAGCGGAGGTTGAGCTGCCGGCCCCGGGGGCTGATCTCCTGGTCGCGCCGCCGGGCCAGGGCCGCAAAGTGATAACTCAGTCCCAGGTCGAAACCCTGGAGGTAGGTGTAGCCAAAGGGCTTCTGCTTCACCCACTCCACCTGCTGGGGATCGAAGTAGCGGCTGGAGATACTGGCGTCGTAGCGGTCGTAGGTCAGGAAGAGGGCCAGTTCGCCGCGCCGGCCCAGGTTGCCCTTGAGCCCAAAATTGAGCTGGTTGAGGTTGAAGACCGTGCCGGTGGTGATGACGGAGCGGTCCTCGGTGGTGTCGGTGCGGGGGGACTGGCGGCGCTGGTGGTTGAACTCCAGAAAGGCGGTGGGCCGCCAGCCGCGGTATTCGTACAGGGCAAAGAGGTCGCGGTCGCCGCTGGCCGGGGCGTACGCCATCCCGGCGAAGATGCTCTGTCGGCTGAGCACATCAGCCGAACTGAGATAGAGCCCGCTCTTGAAGCGCCCCTCGTCCATCAAGAGGCGCGGCTGTACCGAAGTCTTGAGGAAGTCGATGCCGTACGGCTGGGAGGGCAGGGGCGGCACCGGATCGATGGCGGCCAGCGCCGGGGCCGGCGGCGGGCTGAGGGGAGCCCCCGGCTCCTCCTTCACCTGGCGGATCTGGTAGCCCCGCGCCCCGTACGCGGCAAAGGCCACCTCCCCGCCGGGGCCGCAGGTGGGCATCAGCGCCCCGCCTTTGACATTGGTCAGGGGGCGGAGGGCGCGGGTTTCGAGGTTGTAGGCATAAAGGTTGAAGATGCCGCTGAAATCAGAGGCGAAGACCAGCTCCTCCCCCCGCCACACCGGGTCGCGGTCCGTCCCCGCGGTGGCCACCAGCACCTCCACCTCGGCCCCTGGCAGGTCCACCCGCAGGCGGGCCAGGTCGCGCACCCCTTCCCGGCCGATGGAGAAGACCAGGTATTTGCCGTCCGGGGACCACCGGGGGGTGTAAAGCTGGGTGCCGTCGGCAAATTGGGTGAGCAGGCGGAATTCAGTGCCGTCGGCGCGCACCAGGCCCAGGTTGTTGTGGGTGCCGCGGTTCTGCACAAAGCTGATCCACTGGCCGTCGGGGGAATAGGCCGGGTAAAGGGCGCGCAGGCCGCGGCTGAGCCGCTTGAGCCGGGGCGAGGGCCGCTCGTAATCGCTGACCAGCCCCGGCAGGCCCCACAGCACCTGCCCGACCAAGCCGCGCTTCTGCATCTCCAGATCGAACTGGTACAGGTCGGCCTGGCGCGAGCCGTATTGGTCGGCCCGGTCGTGGCGGACCAGCACCAGCTTCCGGCTGTCGGGCGACCAGCTGAAGGAGGAGGAAACCCCGGCGGCCACCACCTCCTCCTCGCCGGTCTTTAGGTCGCGCACCACCAGGGCGTGGGGCCCGAACTGCCGGTCCCGGGTGGACAGGTAGGCCAGGCGTTTGCCGTCCGGGGAGAAGGCGGGCCGCTGGTTGGAGAACCCTCGGTCCACCACCACCTCCCCCTCGCGCAGCGCCCCCAACCCCTGCACCTGGGCCTCGTACTGGGCCTTCAACTGTTGATGCCAGTCGCGGTGCAATGCCTCGGCGCTGATCCCCAGCACCTGGCGGATGGCGATGCCCAGTTCCAGGGCCCGCCAGCCCGAGGCGGCCCGGCACAACTGCGCCAGTTTGTCGTCCCCATAGGTTTGGGCGATGTAGCGCACCAGGCCGAAGCCGTGGTCGTACACGTACTCGTTGCCAAAGCCGCACTTGCCAAATACCCCCATCTGGTCAAAGGAGAGCAGGGAGTCGCTCAACACGGCGGTGCGCAGGATCATGTCGCGGTGGGAGTCCCAGCGGTCGTGGCGCGCCCCTTCGGCCTGGTACTGGGCCACCCCCTCGGCGAACCACATGGGAATACTCACCGAGGTCACCGGGTACGAGGCCAGCACGTCGGGGTACCCCACCAGCACGTCGGGCCGGTTGCGCTCGCGCTGGTACCCAAAGTACTGGAGGTACAGGGCCGGCACCCGCTGCGGGGCCTTGAGGGCCGCCCCCAGGGAGACGATATGGGTGAACTCGTGGGTGATGACATTGCGCAGCCAATCCGTGGCCCCACGCAGCTCGAAGTCGTGGTCCAGCGCCGTGGCCCAGATCTCGATGGTGTCGTGGTAGTAGTAGGCCGCCCCGTTGGCGTAGTCGTCGTAGTCCTTGAGGATGAGGCGCACCTTGTTGCCGGGCCGGTACCCGTACAATTTCGTGACCGGTCCGTACGCAGCCTCAGCGATGGCCGCGGCCCGCTGCGCCGCCCCCTCCAGGCCCTGGTGGTAGAACACCCGGAAGTGCTCCGACTCGATGACCTGCCAGTCCAGTTCGGGGTGGTTCTGGGCCAGAGCGGCCAGGGGGAGCCACAGGAGGACGACAAACGCCTTCATTTACTGACCGCCATCTTCACCACCGCCACCCCCTTGCTGCCATCGGCGGCCTGGGCTTCGAGCCGGCACAGGTACAGGCCGCTGGCATAGCCGGCCACCGGCCAGCCCAATTCATTCTCGGCCAGGCCGCCCTCGGCCCGCAGATGGGTCAGCCGCGCCCCCAACGCGTCAAAGACCTCCAATTCCACCCGCGCCGGCTGGCTCAGATGGAAACGCAGGTGGGCTCCCTCCCCCTTGCCCACCGGGTTGGGATAACAGTAGACCCGCGCCTCGGGCAGGAGCGGGGCCGCCGGGTCGGGCCGGGGCAGCTGCCGGGTGGCCGCGTACGCGTGGGTGCCCTCGGCATCACCCCCCTCCTGGGACCAGGCCGCCGTCTTTCCCCTGTAGGCCATATCCCAGTTGCCCGGGTCCCACAGGTAGAGGTAGGTCCCGGCCAGGGCCGCCAGTTCCAGTTCGCCGTCCCCGTCCAGGTCCAGGCCCAGGGGTGCGGCGCCCACCCCCTCGCCGGTCAGCAGGGGAAAGCCGGCCAGCACCTCGCCTTTGTTGTCGAGGCCATACACCCCATTGGCCGTGCCGACGAAGATCTCCTGCGCCCCGTCGCCGTTCAGGTCGAGCAGGATGGGGGCCAGGCCCAGTCCACCGGCCCGCTGCGAACGGGGCAGGGCTGCGGGAAAATCCGCCTGCCTTTTCCCGTCTGCCCGCAGGAGATGTACCGCGTTCTTCGCCGCCACCACCACTTCGAGAAAACCGTCGCCGTCCACGTCCCCCAGCACCGGCCCGGCGCCCAGCGAATCGCCCAGTTCCACCTGCCAGGGGGCCTTGCCCAGCACCTCCACCCGCCCCCCGGCCCGGCCCAGCACCAGTTCCATCGCCCCGTCCCCGTCCAGATCCCCGGCCACCGGGGGCAGGGCCGCCCCCTCCCACAGGGCCGCCGTGCCCGAAGCCCGCAACTGCCAACCCCCCTCGCCGGACCCGATCAACTCCCGCCCCCCGTCCCCGTCCAGGTCCACGGCGGCCAGGCTGGCCGCGGGTATCCCGTCCCGGCGCAATACCTCGCCGCTATTGGCGTCGAGCAACACCAGTGCCGCTCCATCCACCGCCAGCACCGCCCGGCCAGGGAACAGACCCAGCCCGGCGGACAGCAGCCCACCGCCCGCCGCCACCCCCTGCCGCCACTGGGGCTGGGTCGCACCCAGACGCCAGCGCTGCACCTCGTCCCCCTTCGCGGTGAAGAGTTCCGCCCTGCCGTCCCCGTCCACTTCCCCGGCGGACAGCAGTTTGGCCCCCGGGATGGACCACACCACCCCTGAATCGTGCTTGCCTACCTCTACGCCATCGTCGGTCTGGGCCAGCAGTTCGGCCTTGCCGTCCCCGTCCAGGTCGGCCCCCTGTAGACGCTGGCCCTCCCCCACCCTCAGGGGCCAACCCCTGGCCGGCTGGGCAAAGGAGACCCGCACCAGCATGGTGTCCCCCGGCGGCGAGAGCACCTCGATCTCGATGCCGCTGTCCAGGCCGTTATGGCTGCGCGAGGCGGGCAGGGTGTGCGGCCCGAAGCGCGGGTTGCCGTCCCGGCCGGCGTGGAAAGGGTCCTGGGGCGAACCTTCGATCTGGTCGATGCGCTCAAAGACGGGGTTGCCGATATCGCGGTGGCCGTCGGCCTCGTGCAAAAAGATCCCCGGGGCCAGCGGGTCGTTGTTGATCTCGCCGGCCTGGCCCCTGGCCCCGATCACCCCCTCGTCCACGTGCCAGACCAGGATGCCCGAGCCGGGCACAAAGGCGTCGTACTCGTCCATCCCGGTCCACACCCCCTCCTCCACCTCGAACTGGGAGGAATCGAGCCAGACGGTCTCCTCGCCCTGGTACGGAGCCCGCACCCCCTCGGGCAGACCGAGCCGGCCCCGCTGCTGGCGGTTCTCGATCAGCAGATATTCCCCGTCGGCCAGGGGCAGGCGCAGGGCTTTGGGCAGGGAACTGGCCCGGTCGGTGGCCACCACTGCCACGGTGGTGTCGCGCCGCAACTCCAGTGGCGCAATCCAGCCCAGCCGCGCCTTGCTCCAAGCCTCTGGATGGGGCGGGGCAAAGCCGAAGACCGCTTGTAGCGAATCCCCCTCCAGCACGTAGCCCAGCCGGTTGGCCCCCACGTCCATCAGGCTCCAGCCGCCGGTGGCGGGCAGGCCATCGGCAAAATTGGAAAGACCGGGCAGCCCCAATTGATGCCCGAAGAATTTGGCCAAAAGGCCGATCAGCCCGGCCTGGCCGCGGGTGCTGACTGCCTCGGGCAGGATCCAGGCGTCGGGGATGACGGTCCCCCCGGGGCGCAGAGGCTCTTTGAGATAGAGTTCGAGGTCGGCCGGCGAGAGATAGACCGAGCGGATATCGTTTAGTTTGCCGGTTTCGTGGCCCACCCCGGCGTGAAAGACGAGGAAGCTGTTGTACTCGAAAAAGCGCGGCCCCTGGGGGTCGGCGTCGGCCAGGGCCACCGCCTCGGCGAGCAGTTCGCCCCAGCGCCGGCCGATCTCCTCGCGGGTGCGGCCGCTGCCGTAGTACAGGGCCGGCCGTGGGAGGGTGTAGGCGCGCCGCTCCTCAGTGGGGAAGACGGCGGCTTCGAGGTGTACCTGGTCCTCGGAAACCACCCGGTAATAGCGCGACAGGGCCCGGAGCTGGCGCTCGAAATAGGCCCGGTCGTGCGGCGGGGTGTCGAAGGGGGCCAGGTACCCGGGCAAGGCCTCAGCCCGGGAGCGCAGGTCAAAGGCCCCCTGGCCGGTGGTGGTCTCCAGGTCCGGCGTTTCGGGCGGAAAATCCACCCGCAACGCCAGGATGCGCCACCCCGGGGCCGCCTGGGCGGCGTTCCAGGCCAGCAACAGACCGGCTAGCAGCAATCTCAGACTGGGCAAAATCGCGATTGAGGACCGGATGGGTCCCGCCCCTCCGGCCTAGAAAATCATGTTGAGGGAGAACCGGGTGTTGTCCTTTTGGGGGTTGTCGTTGTCCCCAAAGATATAGGCCGCGTCCACCTGAAACAGGTTGTACTTGAGGCCGAGGCCGGCGGTCATGAGGCTCAAATCGCCGTCGTGGTCGAGGGAGTAGCCGCCGCGCAGGGCGATAAAGGCCTGATCCTGCTGGGCCGACAGGCCGTACTTGTATTCGCCGCCCAGGTGCAGGTCCATCTCCTTGAACTCGTTGCCCAGCCCCTCGTCGGCCCAGGCTTTCACCATGTTGCCCATGAAGGAGTTGTTGGCGATCAGCGGCTTGTACAGATCAAGGGAGACCAGCACGTCGTTGTACTCGGAGTCTAGCAACTTGTAGGCCAGGCCCACCACCAGGTGCTGGGGCAGGGGGTCGGCCTGGCTGGCGTCGATGTAGGCGATCTTGGGTCCCAGGTTGCGCAGGGCGGCGCCAAAATTGAGGGCGGGGGTCAAATGCCACAGCAGGCCCAGGTCCGCGGCGAAGCTGTTGCCTACCCCCTTGCCGCGCTCGATGCCGGCCCCGATGGTGGCCAGGTTGCTGCGGATGAACTTGAGGCCAATGCCGGCTGACATGTTGTTGGCGATCTGGGCCCCGTACGCCGCCGACACCGCCATGTCGTAGCTGCTGAAGCTGCCCTGCACATTGCCCCGCTCGTCGGTGCGGGTCTGCTCGCCCAGGTTAAGCAGGGAGAGATTGAAACCGATATTGCCCCAGCCCTCCACCGGCTGCGAATAGGCCAAAAAATTATACGACATATCGTCGGCCAGGCCGGGCAGCCACTTCATGTGGGTCAGCCCCACCTGGTGCTTGGACTGCCCGTACAGGGCGGCGGGGTTGAAGTAGCTGGCGGTGGCGTCGTCGGCGATGGCCACGTAGGACTCGCCCATGCCGCTGGCCCGGGCCCCCGGTTCGATGAGCAGGAACAGCACCGCGGCCTGGCTCTCGGGCGTGGCAGCGGCCTGCCCGGCGAGGCCCAGGCTGGCGGCGAGCAGGAGTGCGCTGAGTTTCTTCATGGTGCGTATTCCTCCTTGGGAATGGCAGTGGAACTGGGTGCTCAACTTCTCTCCTCTCGCACTCCTGCAAGGGCAAGGCTCCTTATTAATGGACTCACTTCATTACCTGGAGGACGGCCGACTGCTGGACCGGGCCGCCCTTCGGGCGGGTCACTTCGAGCTGGTAGAGATAACTGCCGTTGGCCAGTGCCACCGGCGGTTTCCACTCGACCTGGTTGTAGCCCAGGCGGGTGGTGCCGGCCACCTGGTCGATGAGCCGGCCGGCCAGCGAATAAACGCGGATCTCCACCTGGCTGGCCGTTTCGGCCAGGAAGTAGGTAAAGTGACCGCTATCCTGCATGGGATTGGGGTGGAAGAGCACCTCGGAGAGGGTGAACTGTCCCCCCTTCTCCACGGATACCTGGACCTCGGCGCGGGCCGAATTGTTGAAGGTGTCCCAGGCTTTCAGACGAACGGTGTGGTCTCCCGGTTCCAGCAGCGGCAATTCGTAACGGAGGGTTCCGGTGCGGTAGTCGCCCTGCTGGTTGCTGAAATAGTCGGTCAGCTTGAGCACCTGGTCGTCGAGGCGCAGCTCAATCTCGTGGCCGGTCTCGCCGGTGATATTGATGCCGCTGGGGTCGCTGAGCTGGGCCTCCAGCACCAGCAGGGGGGGCATCTGGTCGCCGCTTTTGAAGCCCGGCCAGCCCTGGAAACCCAGGCTGATCCGCGGCCCCTCCTCGTCGGCGACCACCCCCAGGGCGGTGCCGGCCATCACCATGCTGTCGGCCACCCCGAAGGCCGAGGGTTTGTCCGCGCTCCAGGCATAGGCGCTGATCCGCCCCAGGCTGGCCTGGTAGCTGATGTCCTTGGGCACCCGGAACAGGGCCTCGAAGCGGCCCAACTCCACCTTGTAGAGCCCGCGGAAAAGCGGGGCGCCCCCCGCCAAGTAGGACATCCCCTCCAAATTACTGGGCACCGCCGAGTCGAAGGCCTGCACCCAGACCTGGCCGTTGAAGTCTCCGGCGGCCCGCCCCTCGGGGTCGCGAACCTGGCCGCTGAGCCGCACCTCCTGCAGGGCGCGCAGGGTGTCGGGCGCGCTCAAGTCCACTTTGTAGCGGGGCTGGGCCAGGCGGGTGGCCGCGTCCCCCATCAGGGAGTAGCGCTGGATGTTGCGCCGCCAGGCGTCCGAGAGGATAAACACCTGTTGCTTGCCTTCCATGAGGGCCAGGCCCAGGGGCACGTGATCGCGGCCCGAGCGGAAAAGCTGGTCGAAGAAGGCCCGGGCCAGGCTCATGTTGCTCTCCTGGAAACCGATGCGCGTGGCTGAGATGAAACCGATCACCCCGCCCTCGGGCATGTTGAGCAGGATCTCGGGCATGGATTCGCGGACCGGGTCGTCGAAGACCCCCACCTGGCTGGCGGCGGTGTACATCAGAGGCAGGCGCCGGCCGTTGTCAATCGACGCCACGTCGCGCGAGACCAGGAAGATCTGCTCGTGGGCCAGCACCTCGGGGTTGCCGTGGCCGATGTAGGTCAGCACCAGAGCCCCCTTGTTGAAATGGCGGATGAACTCGTCGCGGGCCCGGGGCTTGGTGCGGCCCTCCAGCGGGTACAGCCCGATGTAGAGCTTAGTCAGGTCCAGGTCCTCGGGCAGTTGCTCCCGGACCAGCCGCTCGGCGCTGGTCAGGAAATAGGTCTCGGGCGAGTTGGGCCGCTGCGGGTGGAGCACATCGTCGGAGACCAGCAGCACCCGCGTCTGCCAGGGCCCCACCTCGGGACGGCGGTCGTAGTTGATCAGCTTATCCACCACCGCCTCAGCCTGTGCCGCCGTCTGCACCGGCAGCCGGCCGATAGCCAAGTCCGGGTACACGTCGTTCTCGCCGCCGGCCACCCGCACGTACCATTCGTCATAGGTGCTGTCCCCGTCCTGGTAGGGGGGGATCCAGTTGCCCGGGCTGGAGCCCGAATTGTTCTTGTAGTCGTAGCTGCCGTCCCCCATCAGGGTGACGAATACCGGGGCCGGATCCCAGTGTTCATAGGCGTAGCGCACGAAGTTGCGTATCGCCGCCGGGTCCAGCAGGCCGCCGGCGAACTCGTCGTAGATATCCTGCACGTCGATCACCTTCACCGCAAAGGGCTTGCCAAAGCGGTCGTCCTCTGCCCGCCACTGGCCCAGGCGCCGGGCCGCGTTCAGGAACTCCCCGTGGCTGATCAATACATACTCGGCTCCCTGGCCCTCGGCCTTGAGCTGGGCCGAAGCGTCCGGCTGTATGCGGAAGGGGCGCTTCCAACGCGAGGGAAGGGCGGCCAGATAATGCCGGGGCACCGGTCCGGGCCCGTCCTGAAACCGGACCTGGCCGCTAGCCGGGTCGTAGGCGAAATCGGTGATCTCCACCAGTCCTTCCGACACCTCAAAGAGGCGGGGCCGGCTGTCGAAACCGCCGAGGGCAAACTCGCTCAACTCAGCCAGAGGGTAGTCGAAGCTCAATTCCCCCCGCTGGGCGAGAAAAGCACGGTTGTACTCCACCTCGTACCAGTCCAGGCGGGTGGCTTCCTTGTTCAAGTGGAACACCCCCAATGTGTTCTGGCCCTCCTTAGCCCCGGCGGCCGCCTCGACCTCCAGGGTGTCGGGCGGCACGCCCTCAAAGGACAGTTGCCCCACCTCCTCCCCGTTCCACTTCACCGCAAAGGGATGCTCGCCCTCTTTGTTGCCAAAGAAAGCCAGCCGGATCCGTGCCGGCCCTGCCGCCGCCCCCTGCACCGAGACCGGGAAGTTGCGAGCATTGCCGGTGAAATCCTGCCAGTACCACTCGTACCCCGAGTTGATGCTTTCCAACTGGATGAGGATGCGCTCCTCGGCCTCCTCGTGGACCCGCGCCCGGTAGCTGGCCGGCCGAAGCGGGGCGCTCTCCAGCAAGGCCCCGCTGCGAGTGGCTGCCCGCTTGCCCGTCGCCCCGCCCACCACCAGCCAGTACGTGTTGTCGCGGGTGTACAGATTGCGCCGGTAGAGATAGAGACCGGTGTTGCGCTGGTACTCCCAGCGCTCCACCCCCTCCCCATCGAAAAGCAGAAAATCCGCCGCGTCGAAGCGCCCGTCCCCCCCGTCTTCCACCACCAGGGCCTGCTCCGCCAGGATCGACTCAGCCGGCCGCAGCAACGGCAGGGACCGCCCCCCCCCATACCACAGGCTCAGCCGTCCAGGGTCCAGCCCCTCCAGGCTCATGCCCGCATCCATTAGGTCCTGCCCGGTGATTCGGTAGATCCCCCCCTCGCGCACCACCACCCGCAGGGTCTGGCTCCCGGTCTCCTGAACCCCCTTGGCCGTCCGCCGCTCCGGGAGGCGGCGCCAGCCCCTGGCCTGATCATAGTTGACTAGCAAGGATTGGTACAACTCCTCCCCCCAGCGGTCGGACCTGGCCCGCCCAACCCCTCCATGCCGGCCCAGGTACACCACCACCTCCACCCGGTCGTACAATGCCACCCGCCCCTCCCCCAGTTGCCCCGGCCCGAAGACCACCCCCACCACCCGCTGGTCGCGCACCGCCCCCACTTCGCTGAGGCCCGCCGGGCCCTGGGCCCCCATCCATACCGGCCCCCCCGGCTCCACCGCCAACGCCCCCGCCGGCCGGGCCTCCAGCACCTCCAGCCTGGGCTCCCCCTCCAGGGGCAGCCCCACCAAGCAACTTTGCCCTTCCCCTGAACTCAGTTGGCCCTCGTCAGCCTGCCATACCAGCCGCACCTGATCCGGCTGGCTGGACACCAGCCGGACCTCGGCCCAGGCTGCGCCGACCCAAAGCAGAGCCAGCCAACTCATCACCCGCAGACAGGAGGTATACATCGGTTCGGGAAAGAGGCCCTCGTCTTCAGCGCAAGGGATATAATCTTCAATAATTAAGGTGCGGGCTGGCCCCGGTATTGTCAAGCAGCGCCCTTGACTTATGCCCTGCCGAAAGCTATTTTCTTTGTTCTTCTGCAAAAGGAGCAGTAAATGTCGCGTACATGTCAGATTACCGGTAAGCGCCGCCACGCCGCCCACAACGTGAGCCACTCGAACCGCAAGTCGCTGCGCTTTCAGCAGCCCAACCTGGTCACCAAGCGCATCTTTGTCCCCGAGGAAAACCGCACCGTCACCATCCGGGTCTCGGCGCGCGCCCTGCGCACCCTCAACAAGAAGGGGCTCCGGCAGTTCCTCAAGGAAGAGGGCCGTTCCCTCTGAGAAGCCGCAATGGCACAGTTGGCGTTCAACGGGGGCGAGCCGATTCGGCGCGCCCCTTTTCATTTCTGGCCGGTGATCGCCGACAACGACGAGGCCGCCCTGCTCGAAGTGCTGCGCAGCGGCCGCTGGTTCCTCGCCGACAAGGTGGCCGCCTTCGAGAAAGCCTTTGCCGCCTTTCAGGACGCCCAGTTCGGGGTGGCGGTCAGCAACGGCACCGTGGCCCTGCAGGTGGCCCTGGAAGCCATCGACCTGAAGCCGGCCGACGAGGTCATCGTCCCGGCCTATACCTTCATCGCCACCGCCAGCGCCGTGGCCCTGGTGGGGGGCATCCCCATCTTCGCCGACGTGCAGCCGGGCACCTACAACCTCTGCCCGGACTCGGCGGAGGCAGCCATCACCGAGCGCACCCGGGCCATTGTCGCCGTCCACGTGGCCGGCCGCCCCGCCGACCTGGACGCCCTGGGTGAACTGGCCCGCCGCCACCAGCTCTTTCTCATCGAGGACGCGGCTCAGGCCCACGCCGCCGCTTGGAAGGGCCGCAAGGTGGGGGCCATCGGCAACCTGGGCACCTTCAGCTTCCAGGCCAGCAAGAACCTCAGCGCCGGGGAGGGCGGTTTTGTCACATCCGACGACCGCCGCCTCGCCGAAAGGGCCTGGTCGCTGCACAACTGCGGCCGCGCCCCGCAGGGAGCTTGGTACGAACACCCCCTGGTGGGCGGCAACTACCGCCTCAGCGAGTTCCAGGCCGGCCTGCTGCTCAGCCAGTTGGCCCGCCTCGAAGCGCAGACAGCCTGCCGCACCCGCAATGCCGCATTGTTGGACGAATTGTTGGGAAAGATTGAGGGAGTATTTCCGCTGGACCCCGACCCGCGTATCACCACCCACGCCCACCACCTGTATATCATCCGCTACCGGGCCAGCGACTTTGGCGGGGCGACCCGCGACCGCTTCGTCGCCGCCCTCCAGCGCGAGGGGATTCCCTGTAGCGTCGGGTACAACCCTCTCTACAAGGAAGAGGCTTTTCGCACCAAGTTCCAGGACACTCCCGTCATGAGCGCCTACTTCAAAGGCAAGCCCGACTACGAGCGCGTCCGCTGCCCGCAGGTCGAGCGCATCTGCGCCGAGGAGGCGGTCTGGCTCACCCAGAACATGCTGCTGGGACCGGAGGAAGACGTGCGCGACATCGCCGCCGCCATCCGCAAGATCCGGGAACACGTCGGGGAACTCGTTTAGCCCGGCCGGCCCTTTGGTTCTACCGGCTTTCGGACCCCAGGGCGATCATCTCGTCGATCTCGCGGCAGACCTGCTCGTCGCGGACCTTATCGATCATTTCCTTCAAGTACTGCGCCGAACCGCTGAGGATCAGCCGGCCGATGGCGTGGATCTCCTCTTCATTATATACCCCCGCCTCGCGGACCAGGGCCATGTAGTGCAGCTTGGCCTCCACGTCTAGTTGGGAGATGGCCCCCAGCATGTCGAAGAGTTTGTAGGCCGAATCGCTTTCCAGACAGCACTCCACGATCTGGGCCAGGCGCTCGTGCTGGACTTCGGTCTGCTGCTCGGTTCGTTCCACAGGCTGCCCCTTTCGTTGTGAAAACCGTCTTTTCGCAGACAGCTTTCCCACTCCCCGAGCAAGGACCGGGCCGCGCCAAAATCCACAGGAGGATAGCTTCTCCAATAGACTTAAAAACAAGCTTTTATTATCAATTCTCCCCTTAACCTCCCGCTCTGTTTCCCCCGCCGCTAAGGGGAAAAAAACTCCCCTGAGTGGAGAAAATCCCTCCCGGCGCCTTATCTTTATGAGTATAAAACCCGCCGAAAGGGAATCCCGATGATCGACAAGGAACTGCTCGAAATCCTGGCCTGCCCTGAGAACAAGACCCCGGTCCACCTGGCCGAACAGGCCCTGATCGACCGGATCAACACCCGCATTCAGCAGGGCCAGTTGAACAACCGGGCCGGCAAAAGAATCGAACGGAGCATCGACGGGGGCTTGGTGCGCGAGGACGGCGCCTATCTCTACCCCATCGAGGACGAGATCCCCATTATGCTCATCGACGAGGCCATTCCCCTCAAGGATTTTTAGCCTCCACCTTGACCAGCACCTGGCCGCTGGCGGGGTTTTTGAGTAGCCGGATCTCCACTCCCTGTTCCCGCGCCCGCGCCCGGTATTCGTCGACCAGTTCCACGGTGGGCTGCCGCTTGAGCAACTGGGCGGCCATCAGCCGGTTGATTCCCTCCCTGGTGATCAGCCCTAGCACCTCCCCCTGGTAGTAGATCTGGTACACCTTCCTCCCGGCCTCCGGCGGGGCTGGGACCGCCCTTTCCTCCCCGGCCCCGCCCCGGGTAGGCCAGCGCACCCGGCTCAGCGCCAGGCCCGCGGCGCAGGTGGCCGCCACCACCCCCAGGCACCCTCCCACCAGCAGGCTCAGCTGGCCAAAATGGCGCAGCACGCCCATACACACCGGCATCAGGCAGAGACCTAAAAACAACAGCAGCCGCTCCCGGTCCGGGGAAGGGCCGCTTCTCTGGTTCTGGATCGCCGCGGCGATCAATAGCAGGGCACCGGCCTCAAAGGCCAGGAAGAGCGCCAGCAGCAAGGCGTCGAAGGCGCGCATATCCCCCAGTAGGCAAAGAGGTCCACAATATAATATCGGCCCCTCCGCCCCTGGGGGTTAGGGCCTGTCTGCAAAGTCGCTTTTAGGCCCAAGCCCGAGCGAAAGCAGCGCGGGCAAGGTGCCCGCAACCGAAGGTCGCCAACCCGAAGGGTTGAGCGGCAGCAGGCGTATTGACCCACAAACACGCCGCATGAGGGCAACGCCGATCCGCCCCGCCTGCAACCGGGCGACGCCAGAATGGAGTTTGCAGACAGGTCCTTGCGGCTCAGCAGATCAGCAGCATCTTGCGGGTCTGGGTGAACCCCTCAGTCCAGAAACGGTAGAAGTAAACCCCCCAGGCCGGTCGCCCGCATTCCAGGCCGCCATATGGGCCCCGGCTGGCGGCCAGCCCTCGGCCAGCACCTCCAACCCGCTGCCCGGCGGCGTCGAGGACCTCCAGGCGCACCTGCCCCTCGCGGGGAAGGCGGTACTCGATGAGGGTGGCCGGGTTGAAGGGATTGGGGTAGGTCTGGCCCAGCACGAAACTCTGCGGCCCGCTGCCGGCCTCCTCCAGCACCGCGGTGGGCGGGCCGTAGTCAAAGGGCTGGTCTACCATGTGGTAGAGCTTCTCCTTGCCCCCACTGTACTCCTGCTGCAGGTAGTAGCTCAGCAGCGGCTAGCGCGCCAGTTCTTTGAGGCTGCGGCTCACCGACTGCCCCTCCTCCCAGTGGTTGTCGAGGGTCTTCTGAATCCACATCTCCATGCCGGCGCCGCTGTTCCAGTGGTCGATGCTGCCGGGCCGGTCCCAGCGGGGCACCCCGCCGGCCCGGTGCCGGTCGTAGAGGGCCTGGATCTGGGCGCGGTACTGGGGATTGACGTCGCTGGCCGCGGGGCTGTCCTCGAACTGCCGGTTCACCGCACCGCAGCAGTGTAGGTACGGATGTACGGTGGTGCCCTGCCAGTTCTTGGCTGTCAGGGCGATGCCCATGCCGTGGGCCTTGAACTTGGCGATGTTGAGGTTGAAGGCCCCCTCCTCCTCGATGGGCGCCACGTAGCCGATGCGCTCATACACCACCCTGTCGGGCACCTGGCGCCAGATCACCTCCCCGCCCTCCTTGAGCGTGCCGAGGTTGGCTGCGGATACCAGCCGGCCGGTGTAGAAGGTGCTCAGCTTGGCGCCGGTGCGCCAAGTCATGGGGACAAAGACCTGCATGGAGCTGCTGGTGGGGCAGTAGGCATCGCCCAGGAGGTTCCCCTCGCGCAGATAGAACTGCTCGCCCTTCAGGCCCATTTTTTTCCCTTCATGCCCTCGACCAGGCCCTCGACGAAATCGGCGTCGGTGATGATGCCCATAACCCCCTACGTCGAATCGCCGCCGCAGGTGATATTGGGCTTCATGGCCACCTTGTCGGTCACAGAAAACCCCGGGGTATCCTGTAAGGTGAACAGCTCGCGGGCCAGGGCTTTGCCCTCCGCCATCTTGGCAGCGGCATCCAGTTTGTACACCACCTGGGTGCGTTTGATGAACACTGCCTCGGGATGGGCGGCCACAAAGGGGTGCAGGCCGAAATAACGCGGCCCACCCTGGTAGGCACTCGGCCAGGCCCGGAGGGCTGCAGCAGGGACGCTGCCCCCACCATGCCTGCCGACTTGAGGAAATCCCTTCTTTCCATGGTCAATACTCCTTTCTCGGGTAGCAACCCAACCATAGGGCACGAGTCGTACCACCCTCTGTCCTCTCCCCCACCAGGAGCGCTGCCATCCGTGTGGCCGCCTGCCGGCGGCGGGGGTTGGGACCCCAGTGGGCTGCGCGGGCCCCGGCTGGCTGGCCCGGCAACGGCAAAAGCTGTACTTTCAAGACACCTTCCGCACCCAGGTCCACTGATGAAGACCGCTGCCCGCGCCCTTGGTTTCCGCCTCCTGTTGCCAGTTCTGCTAGCAGCTGGCCCCGCCCTGGCCCAGTATGTGGCCGAAGTGCCCTATTTCCACCAGTACAGCAACCGCCTCAACCCTTCGGGTTCCTGCCAGAACACTTGTGTGGCGATGGTGCTAAAATACTACGGGGCCGCGGATATCACCCCGGACCAGCTCTCGGCCACCTGGGGCACCAGCGTGGCCCAGACCACCGAGGGACTGGCGCGGGTTTTCAACACCGAGGCGGCGGCCCGCGGCCTGCGCGTGCGCGACCAAGCAGTGGAAAGCGGCACCCTGCGCCAGCTGCACGCCCTGCTCGACGAGGGCAAACCGGTGATCGTGCACGGCGGCTTCTCCACGGTGGGCCATCTGCTGGTGCTGGTGGGTTACGACGCGAACTACTACTACGCCAACGACCCGGCCAGCCGCTGGACCGAACGCCTCAACGGGGGGTTCACCCAGACCAGTGATCCGCACATCGGGCGTTATACCCGCTACCAACGGGCCGCCGTCGAGCAGGCCATCCTCTCGGGTGACCACCGCCGCCGCATTCGCATGCATGCCCTCTACCTGGCGCCCGGCCCGCTGGCCGCCACCCTGACCCTGGCCGGCGGCGATTCCCTGGCCGCCGATCTTCCCTTCACCTTGCGGGCCACGGTCCGGCTCGACACCCTGCCCGGTGCCGAGGTCACCGCCAGCGCCGACCTCAGCGAGCTGGGCGGGGCAGCCACCCACCCTCTGTTTCGCCTTGACGAGCGCACCTTTCAGCTCGAGGCCGAACTACCCGGCCCGGCCCCGGGCCGCCGGCGCCTGCGGGTGTACCTGCGGCAGGGCGGCGCGACCGAGGTCCTCCGCCGCATCCTCGTAGTGCTGCCCGCGGCCAACCTGCTCCTCTACGGCGACGACTATGGCGGGGGCTGGCGGCGGGGGCTGACCGTCAACACACGGGTGGATTCGGCAGCCACCGGCCAGGTGCAGCAGGGCGCCCACGCCCTGGCTCTCGAAGCGCAGGGCTTCACCTTCGAGCTGATGCCCCCCGCCCCCCTCGAGCTGGCCGGGTACCGGGCGTTGCGCCTGGCTTTCCATCCCGGCGACAGCACCCCCGGGGCGCGCCCTGCCCTAGCGGTGCAGCTCAACGGCGACGTGCGCAAACTCGTCTCCCTGCTGGGGCCATCCTCCTTTGCCCTCGACCCCCAGCGCCGCGAATGGCAGGAGATCGAGATCCCACTCTCGGCTTTCTATCCGCTCGAGGACTCGCTTAGCTCCCTGCGCCTATTCGGCACCCTGCAGGGCACCTTCTTCCTCGACGAACTGAGCCTGGTCAGCTCCCGTTTCCCGGCCCCGGCCCTAACTGGCGCCTGGCTGCGCCCCGGCCCTGATTCGCTGCTGGTCGGCAGCCATCTCTCCCTGCGCCAACTCATCGCCGTCCAGCGCGGGGTGGCGGAGGGGCCCCCCGCCGAACTAAGCGCCGATCTGAGCGAACTGGGCGGTCCGGCTGCCCTGCCCCTCAGGTCGTATGACGGGCAGACCTATACCCTCGAGGCGGAGCTGTACCTGCCCGCCACCAACGGGGTGCGCCAACTGCGGGTGCGGCTGCGGCAGGGAACCCTGGAGTCCGAGTTGCGCCGGTCGGTGCTGCTCTTGCCTGCCGAGGATCAGCTGATCTTCGGGGACGAATACGGCGAGAACTGGCGGCAGGGATTCGCCGACGCCGTCGGCGCCGGCCCTCGCGCGGGGGAAGAGGTTTTCGCCGGCCAGCGGGCCCTAGCCATCGAGGCCCGCGCCTATACCATTGAGCAGTTGGCGCGCCGCCCGGTGGACCTGGCAGGGTACCAGGCCTTGCGCTTTGCCTTCCATCCCGGCCAGGCCGTGGCTGGCTATGGCGGGGCGATGGCGGTGATGTTGAACGAGGACCCCAACACCCTGCTAAACCTCGGCCCGGATGGCCCAGCCGGGGCGCGTCTCGAGACCAACCGGCGGCAATGGCAGCAGATCGAGATCCCGCTGGCCGCCTTTGGCGAATTGGAGGAACCGCTGGGTTCCATCCGTTTTTTTGGCAGCCTGGAGGGGCTTTTTTATCTGGATGAGGTGCGCCTGGTCGCCGCCCGGCCACCGGCGGCCACCGCGGTCGCCGCCGAACCGGCCCCCTCCCGCCCCCGGACGACGGCCCTGGGCCCCAACTTCCCCAACCCCTTCAACAGCCGGACCACCATCCCCTTTGCCCTTGCCGAACCAGGGTGGGCGAAGCTGGAGCTTTTCGATCTGCAGGGGCAGCGGGTGGCGCGGCTGGCCTCGGGCTGGTACGCGGCGGGTCCGCATTTAGTGGGGTGGGACGCCGACGACGACCAGGGCCGCGCCCTGGCTTCGGGGGTCTATTGCTGCCGCCTCGAAACCGGCGGCCGGGTGTGGTTGCGGAAACTGCTGCTCCTGCGCTGAACTTCTTCCTTTACCTGGCCAAGGCCCCTACCTCGCCATGGGCGTTGCGTACGGCCTGGAGCAGGGGCCAGCGGGGGGCCCATTTCTCGGCCTGCTGGTAGAAGTACCGGGCCTCCTCGGGCCGCTGGGTGCGCTCGCACAGGGCGCCCAGTTCCTGCAGGGCCGGCAGGTAGCCCGCCTCCCGGCGCACAACCTCCTTGAAGGCCGCCTCGGCCTCGGCCTCCTCCTCCTGTTCCACATGGGCCAGGCCCTTGGCGTAGTACAATTCCTCGTCGGCATGGCGGCACACCAGGGAGCGGGCAAAACAGGCCAGGGCCTGGGCCGCCTGTTTGGCCTGGAGGTGGTTGAGGCCCTGGCGGTAGTAGGCGCGGCCCAGGGCGTTGAGCGCCCGGGTGTTCAGCGAGTCGGCCTGCAGCACCTTTTCCAGGTGTAGGATGGCCTGCTTGAAATCCCCGGACCGGTAATAGGCCACCCCCAGGTCGTAGCGCACGCCCCTCTGGGATGGTTCCATCTCCAGGGCCCGCTCCAGGTGCGGCAACCCCTCCCCGGGCAGCCCCAGGCGACACAGCAGGGTCCCCAGTCCCACCCTGGCCTCCACCATCGCCGAGTCCAGGCGCAGGGCCTCCTGGAACTCGGCCCGGGCCTCGGGTAATTGCCCCTGGGCCTGCAGCACCACCGCCAGGTTGCTGCGGGCCGCAGCGAGGGTGGGTTGGAGCGCCACGGCCTGGCGCAACTCGTCGCCGGCCCTGGCCACCTGCCCATCGGTGTAATAGGCGTTGGCCAGCAGCACCCGCAACTGGGCGTTGTCCGGATTGAGCATCACCCGGGTGTAGAAATAGCGGATGCGCTCCTTGCTCCAGAGCTGATACCCCTCGCGGATGCCGCCCTCTCCGGCCCCGGCCAGCCGGGTCAGGCCCAGCGCCAGGACCCAGATCATCGGCCAGCTCATGGCCCGAATACCTGCACGCGATTGTTGAAGGTGTCGGCCACAAAGATTCTCCCGGCCCCGTCGCGGGTGATGCCGCCAGCTACCACCCGGCGCCGCACCTCGCGGCCGGCGGCCAGTTCGTCGAGCACCTCCAGCTCCCCGGCAAAGCGAAACTGTCCTGCCCCCTCGCCCTCGCCGCCCCAGCCGGTCAAATGCTGGTCGCGGCGGAAAACCTCGACCCGGCTCTGCCCGGCATTGACGATGAAGACCCGGTCCCCAGCCGCGTCCACGGCAAAATCACTGGGCCGTTTCAGCACCCCCCGCCCCGGGTCGTGCGGCGAGAGAGCTTCGCGGCCCACCCACCACCGGGCCTGGCGCTGCTCCGGGCTGTCGTAGACCATCAGCCTAGGGGCCTGCCAGCCCATTTCCACGTAGTTGGCCGGTTCGACCAGCAGGGCAAAATGATCGCCCCAGAAGCGCAGGCTGGAAATCAGGAGCGGGGGCACCTCGTACCGGGCCACTTCGCTCCCTTCGGCGTCGAACTGGTAGAGACGGTCGATACATTCGATGTAGACCCGGTCCCCCGGCCCCACGGCCAGGTGGCGGACAAAGAGCCCCTCCAGCGGGCGCTCCCACAGCAGGCGGCCCTGACCGTCGAACTTGGCCCACCGCAACTGGGGGGGCCCTCCGGAGACTGCCAGGTTGTAGGCCAGGTGCAGGGCGCCCCGGCTGTCGAAGCCAAGGGAAACCGCATCCAGGGCGCCGGTCTCCAGGCAGGCGGGAGGGACTGCGGCAAAGGCCCAGTTCTCCAGGGTGCGCCCCTGGCCGTCGAAGCGCGCCACCAGGCCGGTTCCTGCCCCCACCGCGGCGATATGGCCCTGCCCATCCGCGGCCAGGCGGGTGGGCAGGAAACCGGCGGGCAGGGCCCAGGTGGCCGCGTGGCGGTGGATGGCGCCCGCCACTGCGGGGCTGAGGGCGCTTTCCCTGACCTGCCCCGGCCGGCCGTAATGAACCGCGACCCGGTACTGGTACCCCTGGTTGCCCTGCAATTCACGGTCGCTCCACGAGGTGTCGCGCTGGGCGCACAACCGGGCCACCACGGCCCAGGGCCCGCCCTGGGCCCGCCGCACCTCGTACTCAATGAAATCGCGCCCCGCCGGCGGCGACCAGCTCAGGTGGGCCGCCGCTTCCCCGCTGTCGAAGGATGCGCTCAGCGCCGGGGCCGGGGCCGGCGGTCCCGGCGGGCGCAGCAGGCCGCAGGAACCCAGCCACAGACCCAGCCATAGGCCGCCTACCCCCCCCAGAAGCCCCGTTGCGCTCATCCCCTCTCTCTCCCCCGGGTTTCCGTATGGACAGGGGCAAAAACAGAGACACCCGCACCGATCCAGGGTGCGGGTGTCCTGTGGTATCGCCTATGTTGCTGGTGCCGAAGCGGGGACTCGAACCCCGACGCCCGAAGGCACTGCCCCCTCAAGACAGCGTGTCTACCAGTTTCACCACTTCGGCAGGAATGCGTCTGATCTCGTCTTACCGACCAGTCTGGCCGGCCGGAGCGGGCGCCGGGGCCGGAGCCGAGGGCACCACCTCGCCCCCGCCCGCAGCCGGCGGCGGGCTGAAGGGCACCGGGGCGGCACTTTGCTGCTGGAGCATGCGCTCGGTGGCCGAAACGCCCTCTTCGGACCCGGTGTCGTAGCTAATGAACTGCACCAGACAACTGAGGAAAAAGGCCGTGGCCAGCACCGTGGTGGCCTTGGTCAGGAAATTGGAGGCCGTGCGCCCTCCCAGGAACGAAGCCGAACTCAGCCCGCCGGCCACCGAACTGGCCAGCCCGCCCCCTTTGCCGGACTGCATCAGCACCACCACCACCAAGAGCAGGCAGATGAACACGTGCAGAATGGTCAGAAGAATCATCATAGGGATATCAACACGCCGCTTTGACGATGGCGGCAAAGCTGTCGGCCTTGAGCGCGGCGCCGCCGATCAGGCCGCCATCGATGTTTGGCTGGACAAAGAGTTCTGCCGCGTTTTCGGGTTTGACGCTGCCGCCGTACTGGATGCGCAGGGCCCCGGCCACCCCCTCGCCGTGCCGCCGGCGCAGACAGGAGCGGATCAGGCCGTGTACCTCCTCAGCCTGGGCGGGGGTGGCGGTGCGCCCCGTGCCGATGGCCCAAACCGGCTCGTAGGCCAGGGCGATCTTGAGGAGTTCCGCCTCGCCCAGCCCCTGGAGCGCCGCCTCGACCTGGCCAAGGACCACCACCTCGATCTGGCCGGCCTCGCGCTGGGCAAGGGTTTCGCCGACGCAGACGATAGGGGATAGCCCCGCGCGCAGGGCCGCCTTGAGTTTGCGGTTGATCTGCTCGTCGGTCTCGGCGAAGTGCTGCCGTCTTTCAGAGTGGCCTAATATAACGTGGGTACAGCCAGCGGTCAAGATCATCTCCGGCGAGACCTCGCCGGTGAAGGCCCCCTCGTTTTCCCAGTGCATGTTCTGGGCGCCCAGGGCAACAGGGCTACCGGCGAGGGCCGCGCCCACCGCCTCCAGGCTGGTGAAGGGCGGGCACAAGACCACGTCCACCGGCCCGCGTTCCCGCCCCACCAGGGCGAGGATAGCCCGGGCCAGTTCCCCGGCCTGGAGGGCCGTCTTGTACATCTTCCAATTGCCCGCCACCAATGGCCGACGCACCTTCAGCCTCCCTTCGCTTCGAGGACCGCCACCCCAGGCAGTACCAGCCCGCTCAGGCATTCGAGCGAGGCTCCGCCCCCGGTCGAGACGTGGGTCATCTTGGCGGACAAGCCCAGTTGGGCGATGGCCCCGGCCGTGTCCCCCCCGCCGATGATGCTGAGGGTCCCGCGCTCGGCGGTGGCCCGCGCCAGGGCCTCGGCCACTTCGCGGGTGCCCGCGACAAAGGGATCCATCTCGCACACCCCCAGGGGGCCGTTCCAGATCGCGGCGCCGGCGGCGCCCACCCGCTCGGCAAAGAGCCGGCGGGTCCGCGGGCCGATGTCCATGCCCTGCCAACCAGGGGGGATCTGTTCGCGGTCCACTACCTGGGTCTGGGCGTCGGTGGCGAAGCGGTCGGCCACCGCGCAGTCCACCGGCAGCAGGAACTCCACCCCGCGCGTCTTGGCCTGTTCCAGGGTCTGCCGCGCCGTTTCCACCTGCTTGGCGTCCAGCAGGGAGTTGCCGATCTCCAGGCCCAGGGCCTTGAAGAAGGTGTAGGCCATACCCCCGCCGATGAGCAGAGAATCCACCTTGGTGAGCAGATGCTTGATCAGTTCGATCTTTCCAGAGACCTTGGCCCCGCCCAGGATGGCCACCAAGGGCCGGCGGGGTTGCTGCAGCACGTCCTTGAGGTAGCGGACCTCCTGCTCCATCAACCGGCCGCTGGCCACCACCGCTAAGTGGTGGGCCACTCCTTCGGTGGAGGCGTGGGCGCGGTGAGCGGTGCCAAAGGCGTCGTTGACGTAGACCTCGCCGAGGGCGGCAAACCGGCGGGCGAACTCAGGGTCGTTGGCCTCCTCCTCGGGGTGGAAGCGCAGGTTTTCGAGCATCAGCACCTGGCCCGGCTGCAGCCCCGCGGCCAGCCGTTCCACCTCCTGCCCCACGCAGTCGGGGGCCAGGTCCACTGGCCGGCCCAGGTGTTGGGCCAGCCGCTCGGCCACCGGCTTGAGGGACATGGCCGGCGCCACCTTGCCATCGGGGCGGCCCAGGTGGGACATCAACACCAGGGAGGCTCCCCTGGCCAGCAGCTCCTTGAGCGTGCCCAGGGCTGCAGTGATGCGGGTCTCGTCGGTGATGCGCTGCCGGCCGTCGAGGGGGACGTTGAAGTCCACCCGCACCAGTACCCGCTTGCCCGCTACCTGGATGTCCTCGATCGTCTTGCGCTTCATGGGTCTTTCAGCCGAAGAAGATGCGGGCGATGTCGTAGAGGTCGTCGTCCACCATCTTGAGCTGGCCCACGGCCTCGCTGATGGGGATGGCAACGATCTGGGTGCCCTGCAGGCTGACCATCTTGCCGTACTCGCCCCGGTGGATCAGGTCGATGGCCGCCACCCCGAAGCGGGTGGCCAGCACTCGGTCGAAGGCCGTGGGGGTGCCACCCCGCTGCAAATGCCCCAGCACCGTCACCCTGGTCTCGAAGCCGGTGCGCTTCTCGATCTCCTCACTCACGATCTGTCCCACCCCGCCCAGCTTCACGTGCCCGAATTCGTCCCTGCCGGCCTTCAAGACCACCAACTCCTCGCCCTTTTCGGAGCGGATCTTGACCCCCTCGGCCACCACCACGATGCTGAAATCCTTGCCCCGCTGGTGTCGATCCTTGATGGAGGAGACGATGTCGTCCACGCTGTAGTGCTTCTCAGGGATAAGGATCATGTCGGCGCCGCCGGCGATGCCGGCGTGGGTGGCGATCCAGCCGCTGTGCCGGCCCATCACCTCGATCACCATCACCCGGTTGTGGGACTCAGCGGTGGTGTGGATGCGGTCGATGGCCTCGGTGACGATGTTGACCGCGGTGTCGAAACCAAAGGTGTAATCGGTCATGCTGAGGTCGTTGTCGATGGTCTTAGGCACCCCGACCACCGCCGCCCCCTCCTGATGCAGCCGGTTGGCCACGCTGAGGGTGTCGTCGCCGCCGATGGCGATCAGCGCGTCCAGCTTCATGCGTTTAATGTTCTGGATGACCCGCTCGGCCCCGTCGGCGTCCTTGAGCGGGTTGGTGCGCGAGGTCCCCAGGATAGTGCCGCCCTTGGGCAGAATGCCGGAGACCTCGCCGAGGCCCAAGGGCTCCCACAGGCACTCGACCATCCCCTTCCAGCCCTTCTGGATGCCCTTGAAGCCGTAATCGTAGGCCGAGATCCCCTTGCGCACCGCGGCACGGATTACCGCGTTGAGACCGGGACAGTCGCCGCCGCCCGTCAGGATACCTACTGTTTTGGGGGCCATCGTCAACTCCTTCTTCTGCTGGAAAAACGCCTGGGCGGCCGCGCAATATCTCCCTGCGGGCCAAGTTTGAAAGCTATGCTGCTGGCTAGATCGCGTCAAGGAATGACAGGGCTCAGGAAGGGGCAGGCCAGGCCCCGGCCCGCTCCACGGCCCGGGCGCAGGCCGCCAGGGTGGAGGCGGTGGTCACCACGTCGTCCACCAGGCCGATGCAGGCGTGGTTCGGTAGCGGCGCCGCCGCCGCAAAGGCGTCGCGGAGGTTCTCGCGCCGGCCCGTCCAGCCTGGCCTGCTGCAGGGTGGGAAGGCGGCGGCGCAGGTAATCAGCGCAGAGGGGGACCTCAAGCACCCCGACCAGTCCCCCGCGCCAGTTTCTCGCTCTGGTTGAAGCCCCGCTCCCGCTGCCGGGCCGGGAACAGGGCCCCCGGGATCAATAGGCCACTTCCCTTAGGGCGCCAACGAACTCCGGGGCCAGCCCCAGTCAACCCCACAGCGCCGCGCCCCGTTGCCGCTGCCCCTTGAACTTGAACCGATGGATGGCCTCGCGCAGCGGGCCGGCGTGGTCGCCCAGCACCAGCACCCGCTCCAGTTCCTACACGGCGCAGTTGGCGCAACCTCTCCCAGCTCCGGGGCAACTGCAACGCGGGCAGCGGTCCTCCCGCGCCTTCAGGATCGGGGCCCAGCAGCGCGGGCACACGTATTCGGCCGCCGCATCCAGGGGCTGCCGGCAGGCCAGGCAATGGGGCGGCAAAGCAAAATCCAGCAGCGCCGCCCCGAACTGGCGGACCCGTGACCACATGAACCCACTCCTGTCACCTGGGAGTTACACTGGAAAAGGGACTCGTATTGTTGCGGAGAGGAAATAACATTCCGTGCCGCCGAGCGCCCAAACTCAGAAAGCGCCAGGACCCCAAAGGCCCTGGCGCATCTGAATGCTGGCGTCAACAGCAGCCGGATCGGACCCGGACTCAGGCCACCAGATCCAAGGTCAGCTTCTCCTCGGCGGGCTGCCCCTCGCCGGGCTCCTCGCCGGGTTGGTGCTGGTCCTTTTCCTGCTGTCGACGGCGTTCCCGCCGCGCCTGTTTGGAGAGCGCATCTGGCGTGCGCACCCACGCGGACTCCACGCGGTAGATCATGGCAACCTCCTTGTCACCCTTGCCATCCTTGGCGATGCCGGCCCGCAACCGGCGCGGAGCGGATTAAGCTACCTGTCCGCTCTATCCATAATATCGGCCCCCCTGCCCAGCCCTTGAGTTTTGTCGCGGTTTGACGCCCCTGGAGGCGCGGTTTTAATTGTATCGTTCACTTCATCCCCAACTGAGGCAAAAACCATGCGCCAGATCCTGTGCCCCGCATTCTGGATGCTGCTGTGCAGCCCCTGGCTGACCCTGCCTGCTAGCGCCGAGCACAAGCTGGTACACGCGCCCAGCCCCACCGACCCCCTCCAGGTCCACATCTACGAGCTGGGCAACGGCCTGAGCGTGTATCTCAGCGAGAACCACCAGGAGCCCCGTTTCCACGCCGAGATCGCCGTGCGGGCCGGCAGCAAACACGACCCGGCCCAGGCTACCGGCATCGCCCACTACCTCGAACACATGCTCTTCAAGGGCACCACTCGCATCGGCACCCTGGACTACGACAAGGAGAAGGTCCACCTCGACAGCATCGAAACCCTCTACGAGCAGCACTCCGGCGAGACCGACCCCGAAAAGCGCAAGGCCATCTACGCCCTGATCAACGAGCAGAACCAGTTCGCCTCCCAGTATGCCATCCCCAACGAGATCGACCGCCTCTACTCGGGGATGGGCGAGAACGGCCTCAACGCCCACACCTGGGTTGAGGAGACCGTCTACGAGGTGGACCTGCCGGCCAATCACCTGCGCCAGTGGGCCGCCGTCGAGGCGGAGCGCTTCGCCGGACCCGTATTCCGCCTCTTCCAGACCGAACTGGAGACCGTGTACGAGGAGAAGAACCGCTCCACCGACAACAAGGACCGGTTGATCAACGAGGCGGTGGAGAGGGTGCTCTATAAGAAACACCCCTACGGGCAGCAGACCACCCTGGGCTCAATCGAGCACCTTAAGAGCCCCTCCCTCAAACGCATGTACGAGTACTACCGCACCTATTACGTGCCCAACAACATGGCCATCTTGATCTCGGGAGACATCCGGGTCAGCGAAGCCATCGGCGTCATCGACAGCGCCTTCTCCTCCTGGAAAGCCGAGAAACTGCCCCTGCCCCCCAAATGGAAGGAGGAAGCGCTCAAGGGCGCCGAGGAGATCACCGTCCAGTATCCGGGAGAGGAGATGGTGCGCCTGGCCTTTCGCACCGCGCCCCGGCGCCACGCCGACGCCGCGGCCCTCGAACTGCTCGACATGGTGCTCAACAACCGGGTGGCCGGCCTCATCGACCTCAACCTGAACCAGCAGCAACGGGTGCGCCAGGCCGGCTCCTATCCCTCTTTCTACAACGACTATGGCGCCCAGTACCTGTACGGCATCCCAAAGCCGGGCCAGACCCTCGAAGAGGTGCAGCAGTTGCTGCTCGACCAGCTCGAGCTGATCCGGCAGGGCGCCTTTGCCGAGGATCTCATCCCCGCCATCATCACCGACTTCGAGAAAACCTATAAGGAGCAGTTCGAGCGCAACGGCTCCAGGGTCGAACTGATGACCCAGAACTTCATCGGCTTCGAGGACTGGGAGCGGGCGGCGCACAAGATCGACCGGATGAAGAAACTGGCCAAGACGGAGGTGGTCCGCGTCGCCCACAAGTACTTCGGCAAGGACTACGTGGTCGGCTACCGCCGCGACGGCAAACCGGAACTCCCCACCATCGACAAGCCGGCCATCGACAAGGTGGAGATCGACCCCTCGCGCCAGTCGGCCTTCTTCGCCCAGGTGATGGCGATGCCGGTGTCCCAGATCGAGCCGGTCTTCCTGGCTCCGGAAAAGGATTTCCAGATCCGCCCGGTGGCCGAGGGGGTGACCCTCTACTACTGCCCCAACCCCATGAATGACCTGTTCAGCCTCAGCGCCTCGCTGGACCTGGGCCTGCTGTCCGACCAGCGCCTGGCCATGGCCCGCCACCTGCTCGACAAGGCCGGCACCCCCCGCCTCTCGCCCGAGGCCCTCAAAAGGGAGTGGTACCGGTTGGGCACCGACTTCAGCATGGGCGCCAGCGACTACGAGACCTCCTTCTCCATCTCCGGATTGGACGCCAATCTCGGCGAGTCCCTGGCGCTGATGGACGAGCTGCTGCGCCAGCCGGTGGCCGCCGATTCGGCCCTGGCCGAGCTGATCGCCAACACCCTAGCCCAGCGCGCCGACTCGCAGAAGGACCACCGCACCCTCAGCCAGGCCCTTTACCTCTTCAACCGCTTCGGCGAGCAGTCCCCGTTCCGCCGCGAGCTGTCCAATCAGCAGCTTCAGACCCTCCAGAAAGACGAACTGCTCGGCCTAGTCAGCGGCCTGCGGGGCTACCGCCACACCCTGCTCTACACCGGCTCCTTGCCCATCGACGCGGTGCTGGCCCAGCTCAAGCAGCACTACACCCTGCCAGCGGAGCTGAAAACGTCCCCGCCTCAGTCCCCGCCCCAGGTGCGCCGGCCTGACTCCACCGAGATCCTCCTCTACGACAAGGAGATGGCCCAGGCCCTGGTCCGCATCGAGGCGGGCGACACCCCCTATGACGAGACCAGGCGGCCCCTGATCCAGCTCTACAACGAATACTTTGGCGGCAGCATGGCCAGCATCGTCTTCCAGGAACTTCGCGAGGCCCGGGCCCTGGCCTACCAGGCCTGGGCCCAGTACTTCACCGCCGAGCGCCAGGGCGAGCAGAATGTGATGGCCGGCTTCATCGGCTGCCAGGCGGACAAGACCCCCGAGGCCACCGCCGTTTTCCTCGAGCTCCTGGACCAAATGCCCTCCTCGGAGGAGCGCTTCGCCGCGGCCAAAGACGCCCTGCTCAGCCAGTACCGCACCTCCCGCCTGGGTTTCCGCCAGATCCTGGGGGCGGTGCGCCAGTGGGAGCGGCAGGGCCTGCCGGTGGACCCGCGGGCAGGGCGCTTCGCCCAGTTGCAGCAGGCGTCTCTCGAAGGGATGTTGCAGTTCTACCGCGAGCAGGTGCAGAGCCGCCCGCGGCTGATCTCTATCGTCGGAGACAAACGCAAGATGGACCTGGCCGCCCTCGGTGCCGCTGGCACCATTGCCGAGGTGGGGCTGCCCGCGCTCTTCTCCTATTGACAAGAACCGCGCAGCGGCCTAGTTTCGAGACGCCGCAAAACGGCGGTGTAGCTCAGTCGGTTAGAGCAGCGGAATCATAATCCGCGTGTCGGGGGTTCGATTCCCTCCACCGCTACCAGATTAATAGAGCGCAATCCCCTTGAAACCGCGGGGTTGCGCTTTTTTTCGTTCGGCCCGCGGTCCACAGTTGACCTGTCGGGCTGGATTTTGTTTATTGCAGAGCGGGGCCGGCGTACTATTGAGGCGCCGGGGACTGGGGCGATGAAGGGGATTGGCGCGGAAAACCCAGGAGGAAAACATGAAGATTAACGGCAGGTCCGTGCCCATCGTCACGGTCGAGATCAAGCTAGCCGGCAACGGCCCGGCCGCCATCATCGCCAGAAAGCAGGCCGATACCTTCATCGACAATCTGACCACCAGAATGACCGTTCCTTCTCCCCCCTCCAGCGGGGGCCAGGACAAGGGCCGCCGGCTGAACATCGTCGCCTGACTCCCCGATCCCACCTGGAGCCGCCCGACTTGCGGTCGCTGCCCCGCAGGCCCTCTGGCCTATCCTGCCCCCGTTCCGGTTGGCAGGGCCGCGACACTCACTCCACTAAATACCGCCGCACGGCATCCTCGTCCAGTTCCACTCCCAGGCCGGGACCTTCGGGCACGGCGAGTTGGCTGTCCTGCATCTCGAAGGGCCTGGCCAACAGATTATGCACCCGCTGGTGGCTGAGGATGTCGCTGGGATAGGTGCAGTTGGGGGCCGCGGCGCAGACGTGCAGCATCGCCGCGTCAAGGATACCCAGCTCGTGGGCTGAGCCGTGCCAGACCGGGATGCCCGCCTCCCCGGCCAGGTAGGAGCGGGCCACGAACTCGGCCATATTCCCCGCTCCCAGATTGAAGATGGTGCAGGCCTCGGCGTTGATCGCCTTGACCATGCCGCGCACCCCCTCGCGGTTGAGGTAAAGGTGCATGGCGATGGGGATGCTCATCTGCTGTCGCAGTGCGCCGTATGCGTCGAGAGCGTCGGCGGCCGGGGGCGGGTCCTCGATCAGCAGCACGTTGCCGATGGCCTCCAGTTGGCGCACCACCGGCAGGAAATCCCCCGCGTAGTGGCCCATCAGGTCCACGGTGATCTTCAGCTTTGGCGAGACCGAGGCAAAGATCTCCAGGGCCTGGGGCAGCGGATTGAAGCGTTTCATCTTCACCCCAGCAAAACCCAGGGCCACCGCCTTTTCCGCCAGCGCCCGCAACTCCTCGGGGCTGAGGCCCTTGCCGGCCCAGTAATGCACCGGGATGCACCGCTGGCCCAGCCCGCCCAGGAGGCGCCACACCGGCCAGCCCACCGCCTTGCCCAGGATGTCGTAGAAGGCGCATTCGAAAGCCCCGGTGTCGGTGGGCAACGGTAGTTCGAGCCGGGACAGGTTGAAGTCGAGCACGTTCCTGCCCTTAAGGGCTTCGGCGGCCTGGTGCAGGCGGATGGTGCTCTGGTTGCCCGCCCCGCCGCGCATGCGATGGGTCTCGCCCAGACCGACGATGCCGGCGTCGGTGTGCACCTTGACGATGTACTTAGGGATGACGTCGAAGTCCGGGGCGGCGCCCGCCGGCAGGATGCCCGGTTGCAGCGGCGGGCAGACCCGGAAGAGCTCGACCTGGGTGATGGTCAGGCGCTCGCGGCGGCCGGCCGCTGAGGCGGGCAGGGGCGCCACCCCCGCCAGGGAATCCCCCCGTGGCTGTGCCTGTTCATAGGTCATGGCTCCTCGCTCTGGTTTCGCGGTCAGATGCCCGGGCGCCTGCTCGTGCCGTAACCTGTCAGCTCCACATACCCTTTGCCGCATTCCCTGCCGGCCTGGTCGCGCACCGCCACTGCCCCCTCCCAGTAAAAGAGGTCGCCCACCGCCCTGCTGCGGTTCTCCTGGTCGGCCAGCAGGGGCGCCAGGGTCCAGGTTTCGCCGCCCAAATTCAGGGTCCAGCCGGCCGGGTAAGTTGCCCCGGTCTGCCGGCTGGCCCAGGACCCGGTGGCCCGCACCGCAAACTCGCCGCGCTCCAGATAACGCGGCGCCCCCTCGGCCCCCACCAGAGTACCAAGGGCGAAATCCACGCCGTCCTTGTCGCGCAAAAGGTACAACATCAGCTCCCTGCCGTCATCCAGCTGCACGCTGAACCAGTCCCAGCCCACCTGCTGCGGGCCCAGCTGGTTGGAGCCGAACTCCTGATCCATCCAGCTCTCCCCCTGCACCGCCAATTGCTCTCCGCCAACCCGCAGAGTGCCCTGGGTCGCCAGCCGGGTGAAGCTGTAGTACTGGCTGGCGGCGCTGTGGCCCTCTCCCTTGCGGCTGTACCCGCCGGGCCCCTGGAAAACCGGCGGCTTGAGCGGCCGGGTCTGCAGCTCGAAGGCCAGGCCCTGGACCTCGTCGGCCATCTCCAAGTCGAAGGCCGCGCCGTTCCACCGCAGGGTCCAGCCCCCCGCCGTGCCGGCCGGCCCGCGGCTCCACCCCATCAGCGAATCCGGGTATACACCGAAACCGCCCAAGAGCGGCGTCGCCCGGTACAGGACCTCGCTGAAGTAGTGCCGGCCGCCGTCCAGATCGCTGAGGGCCGCGTGCCCCATGAGCAGCTGGCCGGCCGCCCACTGCGAATCCAAAGGCGGCCGCTCGGCCAGCAGGCCCAAACGGAAGAAGGTGAACTGGTACCCGAAACGCCGGCCATCGGCGGCCCGCAAGTGCCCGGTGAAGTACCACCACTCAGTCTGGTACTCGGGGTGGGCCCAGTGGTCGCGGGGAAAGGACCAGCCGTAGTCCGGCCGGGCCAGGCGCCACGCCGGCTCCCCCTGGGCCCAGGCCAGGGCCAGGGTCGCCGCCACCAGGGTCGCCGCGCTCCATCCCAAATACCGCCGGGGCTCAGCCATCCTCGCGCCTCAATTCGCTGGCCAGGGTCCGGCTGGCTTTGCGGGCCGGGTACAGGCTGGCCAGCACCGCCGCCCCCAGGATGGTGATCCCTTGGGTGGCCAGCGCCGCCCAGGGCCAGTGCAGCTGGATGGTCCAGCCGAAATAGACCCGGTTGATGACGAAGATCAGGATCATCGCCAGCAGCACCCCCCCCATGCTGCCCAGCACCAGGCCGAAGATGCCCATGCCCAGGCCCTTGCCCACAAAGAGCAAAAACACCTGCCGCGAGGTGGCGCCCAGGGCGCGGTACAGGGCCAGCTCCGGGATCTGCTCCCGCGCCAGGACCAGCAGCATCAGAGCGATGCCGCACACCGCGATCAGCCAGCTGATGCCCTGCAGCAGCTTGGTCACCGCAAAGGTCTGGTCAAAGATGTCCATCGCCTCGCGGCGCAGGCGCTGGTTGCTGCGGATCTCGAGGGGCGCGCTGCCGAAGTGGTCGCGCAGCCCGTCGGCCACCCGTTCGGCATCCAGGCCCGGGTCCAGGTACAGGGCCGCGCTGCTCACCGGGCCCGGACCCCAGTGGGCCTCCAGGGTCTGCAGGTCCATGACCACCGCCCCGCCCTGGGCGTTGTAATCGTAGTAGACTCCGGCGATGGGAAAGGACCGCACCCCGGCCGGCACACAGATGGCCAGCATATCGCCCTGCCACAGGTGCTGCCGGCGGGCCAGGGTCTCGCCGATGAGCACCGCCCCCTGCCGGTGGACCTGCGCGAAGGCTGCCCCGGCTTCGCCCTGCAGCAGCGCAAAACGCCCCGCCCCGCTGGGCAGTCCCATATCCACCCCGGCCAAGGCCAGGGGCTGGTTTGCGGGAGAGTACCCGGTGAGGCCCCGCAGCCGGTCTACCCTGCGCACACCGGGCTGGGTGGCCAGCCCCGCCACCACCCCCTCGTCCAGCCCGCCCCCCTCCCCCTGCCCACGCCACGAGGCCGGGGACACGTACACGTCAGCCTGCACCGTGGTCTGGATCCACACCTCAAGGGTGCGGCGGAAACTGCCGATCATCAGGGTGGTTCCCACCACCATGCTCACCGCCACGGCGAGGGCCGCCACCGCAAAGGCCGTGGTCTGCAGGCGCGTGCCCAGGCTGCGGAGGCTGTAGGCCAGGCCGAAGTTGCGCACCCGCATCCACCCGGTGAGGGCTTTCACCACCAGCGGGGCGGTCAGGGGCAGGCCCAGCAGCAGGCTTAAGGCCAGGACAAATCCGGCCGGCTGCCAGTCCCGCCCCAGGGTCCAGTACCAGACCCCGGTCACGGCCATCAGCAAAAGCCCGCCGGCCCCCAGCGCCGGGGCCAGGGAGCCGATCTTCTCGTGCAGGGTGAAGGCCGAGAGCAGGGAGCGGGTGTCGCGGCGGCACATGTCCAGGGCCGGCATCAGCGCCCCGGCCACGGCGCCGCCCACCCCGACCAGCGCCGCCATTCCGAAGAGCCACCAGGGCAGTTCGAGGGCATGGATCTCCTCCAGCAGATAGAGGTTGCTCAGCGCTGTGCTCACCACGCCAACATTGGCCCTGGCCCCCCAGTACCCCAGCGGCAGGCCCACCAGCACCCCCAACCCGCCCAGCAGCGCCACCTCGCCCACGATCAGCCCGAAGACCTGGGCCCGCGTCGCCCCGAGGGAACGCAGCATGCCGAACTCGGCCCTCCGCCGCACCAGCGAGGCCTGAGTACTGCTGTAGACCAGGAAGAGCCCCACGAAAAGGCTGATCAAACTGAGGGCGGTCAGGTTGAGCCGGAAGGCCGAAAGCAGGCCTGCAGTCTGCTGCACCCGCTGCTCGGGGGTGGGCACCCGGACAGTCGGCCCAAGTTCTTGCTCCAGGCGGGCCTGCATCGCCGCCACATCGGCCCCTTTGGCGACCACCACGTCGATCTGGTGCAGCTGCCCGGTGCCGCGCAGCAGATGCTGGGCCTGGGCAATGTCCATCACCACCATCCGCGGGCTGGCCAGGGGGCTGAGCTTCTGGAAGTCCACCAGCGCCCCCACCCGCAGCCAGGCCGCCTCGGCGCCGCGGTGCACCTGCACCGAGTCGCCCGCGGCCCAGCCCTGCTCCTGAGCCAGCGCCGGCGAGAAGGCCGCCCAACCCGGCCGTCCCAGGGCCCCGGCCAGCTCCGCCCCCTCGCCCTGCCAGGGCACCCGCAGCGGCGCGAAGAGGTCGACGCCGATCACCTCGAGGTAGAAGCGGCGCTTGCCCGCCAGGGCCACGTTCGCCCGGTAGAGCGGCCAGGCAGCCTGCACCCCAGGGGTGGCCAGGACGCGGACATAGAGGGAGTCGGGCAGGCTGGGGGTGCGGCCCAACACACTGAGGTCGGCGTCGCCGCTGAGGGCGTGCATGCTGCCCTCGAAGGCGGCCAGGGCATTGCGGTTGATGATCTGGATGGACAGCACCGCCGCTACCCCAAGGGCCACCCCGAAGATGGTCAGCAGAAAGAGGCTGCGACCGGCGCGGAAATGCGCCCCCAGTGCACAGGCGAAGTAGCCGATCATGCCCCCGGCTCAGGCACCCTAAGCTGGCCGCTCTGGATCTCCCAGACCTGGTCGGCGAGGCGGGCGAACTCGCGGCTGTGAGTGACGAAGAGCAGGGCGGCCCCCTCGTCGTCGGCCAGGGCCAGCAGCAGGTCCATCACCCGCCGGCCGTTGTCGTCGTCGAGGTTGCCGGTGGGTTCGTCGGCCAGCAGCAGGCGCGGCCGGCGCAGTAGGGCCCGGCAGATGGCCACCCGCTGCATCTCGCCCCCCGAGAGTTTCTGCACCGGATCGCGCCGACGGTCGGCCAGGCCCACCCGCACGAGCAGTTCCTCCACCCGCCGCTGGGTGGCCGCGCCGTTTTCCCCGGCGATCATCGCCGGCAGAGCCACGTTGTCGGCCACCGAGAGGTGGGAGAGCAGGTGAAAGAATTGGAAGATCAGCCCCACCTCGTGGCGGCGGAAGAGGGTGCGCTCCCCCTCGGAGAGGCGGCCCAGGTCACGGCCCGAGACCCACACCTGGCCGGTGGTGGGCACGTCGATGCCCGCCGCCAGGTGCAGCAGGGTGGACTTGCCGCTGCCGCTGCGCCCGACAATCGCTATCTTTTGCCCTGCTGCGACGGCGAAGGTGGCCTCGCATAGGGCATGGCGGCTGCCCTTGCCGCCGCTGAGCGGATAGGTTTTTCTCACCTGGACAAAGGCCAGTACTGGCTTCATCTCGTCTCGCATGGAAAACATCACGTGGGTATTACTGTACGGTTCCCCTGCCCTGGCTCCGGCCAGCGCGGGGCCAGTTCCCGGAGGAGGAAATACCGATGAGCGCCCCAGAAACACCCAGAGGCACCAAACAGCTCTTCATCGACGACTTTGGCGTGGAGCGCATCACCAACCTGGCCCGCAAACTCCACCAGCCCGCCCGCTTCACCGGCCACGCGGTGCTGCGGCCCGAACACCGCTGGGAGAACTGCGGCATCCAGATCCGCACCATCCCGGCCTGGGACCCCGACGAGCAGCTCTACAAGATGATCTACCTGGCCAGCGCCGAGGGCCCGGACCTGGAGGTGAAGCTCGACCCCACCGGGGCCCCGGCCGGCGGCCAGAGCTTCTACTGCTACGCCACCTCCCCGGACGGGGTCCACTGGGACAAACCCCACCTGGGGCTGCACGACTACCCAGTGCCCCTGTGGAACGGGGTGCCCATCGGCGGCAGGAACAATATCTTGCCCTCGGCCAGCGGCCTGCTCCTGGGCCCGGTGCGCGACCCGCACGACCCCGACCCCGGGCGCCGTTTCAAGGGCCTGGCCTACCGCGGCGGCTCCCTGGAGCCGCTGGTCTCCCCCGACGCCATGCGCTGGGAGAATCCCGGCCTGGAGCGCCTCTCCAGCGCCGACGAGTCCCACCTCACCCTCGACGAGGAGCGCCGGCTCTTCATCGCCACCGTCAAGC
>Ga0194128_10000107_pt1 | contig 142134 bp, 140 predicted proteins | sample TA2KigCa65mmetaG_FD_148650 | JGI IMG/M metagenome (GOLD analysis project Ga0194128, IMG submission 148650) | Freshwater microbial communities from Lake Tanganyika, Tanzania - TA2015037 Kigoma Deep Cast 65m | ecosystem: Environmental > Aquatic > Freshwater > Lake | place: Tanzania: Lake...
ACGCAACTCTTCAGATATAGCCCCCCACAATCTACTGAAAGGGTCAGGCGCTCGACCATTTCGCTATCTTAAACCCCTTACAAATGGCGCCTGCCCGAGTAGGGTTTTCGGGTGGCTCTGATAGAGAGCGGCGTTGGCGTATCTGATAACTACCCAACTGGACCACAAGATTGGGGAGTCGCAATCGCCCAGATGTATGCAACTACCGATCTCAATTGGTTTATTGGTAACAATCGCAAGATGTCTTTTGAGCCTGATCTAAATGCCGAGTGTCGAAGCGTTGATACTCAGACGCTCGGAATGATCATAAAGAAAGTAACGGGAATGCGAGTGGCTGATTACTTCAGCGAGAATGTCTGGCAGAAAGTCGGGGCCGAGTTTCTAGCCACTTGGAATGTAGATCGCGTTGATGGAACTGAGAAGACATTCTGTTGCTTCAACGCTGCTGCTCGAGATTATGCGCGGGTTGGAATGGCAATTCTTAACGGCGGGTTTGCCGGCCCTACTCGAATAATCAGCCGCGACTGGCTTGATTGAATGAAGTCCCCTGTAGTCACTTTGGACTATGGCTGGGGATATTCGGCACAGGCTTTGCACCCATTCCCCGGTACTTCGATGGCTCTTGGTCTATATGGTCAAATGGTAAATTCATCTTTATCGATCCCGGATCTAGAACCGTAATCCTCAAGTTAGGTGACAACCCACCAGGTAGCGATACTGAAGAGCCGACTGCTGAAGTTCTCTACGCCTTAGCTAAGGCGAAATGGTAAATCAGGTCTATCGGTAATTACTGCCGATACCTTCCATTCCTTTAACTTTGGAATGTATCTCTTCTCATTCACTGTCCATACCAAGATCTCGTGCTTTGCTAAATGTTTTCTTACCCAGCGAGATCTTTCAAAGAGTTCCACATCAATCGTGACTTTCTTAGTAGGTAGATAGAGAAGCCGCCAGCGATGTGCGATCACATAGGCGACATCATTGAGTTTGCGCTTGAACCTTAAAACAGCAAGAAGTGAGAATGACATTGCGGTGAACTTGTAGCGCTTTCCTAGTTCTATTACGACTTTCTCGACTTTGCCACCACTTAGGACTGGGTGTTTAGTGTCAATCAGAACCTCTTTGTTGTTTAGATTGGCTAACTCAAGTAAGTCTTCTAGCGTCATGACTTCCGTGATTCCTCGAAGTTGTTCCAAAGTGAGCGACGCGATTCGCTTCTTTACCCCAGCAATTCTCTTTGTACCCCGATCATGAAAGCAGACCGCTATGCCATCTTTGGTAAGCCGCACATCACACTCAAAGCCGTCGGCAGCCACTTCAATCGCTCCCTGGTAGGCAGCACGAGTTGCTTCTGGATACTTATGGCTAAAGCCGCGATGAGCAAAGATCTTCATTTTGCAAAGATAAAACGGAGAGCTTTGCCGAGCCCTGGCCAAGGGTTATTGGTCCGTATTAGGAAAGTAGCTCGATAAATGGGGGCTTTCCAGCCAAATACTCGACTGAATACTTTTGCCCGAGCTGATAAATCCGCTTCACTTCCCCATCTAGATCCGGAACTATCTTTTGGATGCATCGCCAGTTTTACCGGCAAATGAACGCCCTTTAGCCCGGCTCTAAGCGCATCGGCAATCAGGATGTACTCATCGCCAAGATAGTTCGTTGCACCAGCCCCAAATTCTTCATCGAACCTGATCTTCTTCCCTCGCAGTGCATCGACTCGAACCAACATCTCATAGGTGGCAGCTCGGGCTGAGTTCGTTAACTTAATTGGGGTCACTTGACTTAGATAATTCTTTCTTAAGGCACCACTCTCATCAACTGCTCGGGCGAGAATGATCGCACAATCTGGATTTGCTTTGAAGTAAGCGAGTGCATCATCGATCCCAGATTCGATAAATTTCATATCATCATCGCCGAAGAGTAAGAATTCACCGCTAGCTCGATCCAGCGCCGCATTTCTGCTCTTTGCCACGCCTCTGTTTTTCAACTCAACTAGTTTTGCGCTTCGTTCTGCAAAGATGTAAGAGCTATCATCCGTGTTCTGTACTAAGACAAGAATCTCTCGATCCTCACGTCGCTCCGGATAGGTGATCCCATTAAGGCGCCCAGGAAGCGTTGAGTAAGCGATAGTTAGTCTAAGGCGATCACTCATCATCTTCTGCGGGGCTCCTTGCTCCAGCCTTCGCCTTCGCATAGCGCATCAAGGAGCGGGAAGCTGATGTGAGAGAACCATTCTGCAACCGGGTTCCAAAGAAGATAATCAGAGTATTGACAAGGCTAATGTCGCCGTTGTAACTCATAAAGAGAAGAACCGCAAGAAGAAGGGCGATACCTAAACCAGTAAGAAGTGAGCCCAACTCCGCTGCTTTGATTCGCGTTCCATAACGTTTTTGGGGGCGGGCGCGTTTTCCATCGCGTTCAACCTGGAGTTCTTGTTGGACTTGTAGTTGCTTCGTAAAAATCCTTCCGATTACCGCAAGGACCACTAGAACTACGAGAAGGTTCAAGGCGGCGAAAATAGGCTCAAGAATTAAGGTAAATGCCAGAACTGCAACTAGTTGGGTTGCTTGGGCGAGGATATTTGAGATTTCGAAAGCCATCGCCCACTCAGGATTCTTAGCGCCACGATTCCTCAATTTACGGAGCGATTTAAAGGATCTAGCAAAAGCTTTGACTCGATAGATCTTTTGGTAATACTGGCTTACCCGGGTCAAGATAAAGAAAACGGCGAGCCCAACTCCAAGGAGGATAAAGTGATTCCGTTCAATTTCGCCCTCTTGAACAACAATATTCACAAAGAACTTCATTACTAGGAGCTCAGAGACTGAGATGACCGCGGAAAGCATCGAAAGGACTACCAAGACATACCTAAATCTTCCACCTGGAAATAGTTGGGTGAAACCTAGCTTGATTTCGCGGATGATTGAAATCATCTACTTATCCAACTTTCTAGAGCTAAGAATCGAGACAAGATGCCCAGCGGTCACAAATGCCGCTAAAGGGAGTCCGATTCGAATTAAGTTCTCATCGCCGGCAAAAAACAATATTAAGATTGACATTTCTACCGAGTGAAAGAGGCGTTGCACAGCAAAGATTCGAAATGGAGCACGCGCGACTCGGATGACTAGTGACTTTGGTTCGCCTACCATTTTGCTATCTGCAAGCTTTGGAAGGCTCGCATATGACCGGGCTACATGCACCGCGTCGTTGAATCCCTTATTGAGAAGAATTAGTACTGAGATTAGAGCGCCTAGGAAGAGCAATTCATGATCGCCTTCTCCAATCCGCCAGGCAAGAGCGATTGGGATCAAGCTCTCGGTTAAGTAATGCCCGACGCGGTCTAGGAAGACGCCCTTAGGTGATTGGGTGTCTTGCCAACGAGCTATCTCGCCATCGCAACAATCCCAGAGCATCTGTAGTTGCGATAGAAGAAAAGCCAGGAAAAGCCCGAGAAATCCGGGGATTTGAAGGGCAGCGCTCATAGAGACTCCGGTAGCAATCATTAAGTAAGTAACGCCATTTGCTGTTATCGGCGTCTTTAGCAACAGGCGTGTTAGATATGGCGAGAGTTTTCGAAGATATAGATCTGCTACCCAATGCTCGGCACTGGAGCGACCGGTGACTGAGGGAGGCTGACAGACCGCGCGCAACTCAGCGATAGCCGGCTTTGCGGGGCGCTGACTCACTCGCTAATTCTATTCTGCTTATGTCCGATAACCCATTGAAAAGATGAGAGCGCGAGGAAGATGACCGCAAAGTACCAGGCAATGAGGGTGATATCCACGCCCGTTAAGAGAGCAGCACCAATAAGCAAGATTCGCCCACCAAGATAGAAACCCAACGCGTTCAACCAAGTTGGTTTCTTCTCGTCCTGAAGGGCGCGATAGAGATTGTCATAGTGATGGAAGATGATGCTAAAAAGAATGATAAAGCTTGGGACTCCTAATACATCTTGGTGGACGAAGATGGCGATAAGAATAAGCGCTTCGATTAAGCGGAGTATGGATGGTTCAATCCAGCTAATTCTCCTTGTGAAGCTCGCCTTGATTCCTAACAAATCTGATTGATTCACAATCAAGGAGCTATTAAGAGGGTTCCTCTCCATCTCCTTGGTGCGAATTGCTCTTCCTCGGAAAACCACAACAGCCGATATGAAAGCAAGTGTCGGCATAATGGTAAATGTGAGAGCAGCGCCACCAACAACTGCGCTCGCGCTAATCACTAGCCAACGCTCACCGATAGGGAATTGGATTATCTTTCCTAACCAATAACGGAGCCTTCCCCTTGGGCCACGCTCAGTTGGGATGATCCCATCGAATTCGGCCATGAAATCAACTGGAGTCGCGAACTTCTCTTCTGTTCGAACCTTCATGCTCTGGGCAAAGTTGTAATCCGATAGATGCCTACAGGCCTGGATAGCCATCATCGCCATCGCGGGAATCCATAAGTCTCTACCTTCGAGCGATGCGCCATAAGCAAGACCTAAGAAGACAAGATACTCCTTAACTCGATCAGTTACCGCATCTAACCAAGCACCCAGCTTGGAGAACTTCCGGGTATATCGCGCTAACTCGCCATCCACACAATCAACGATGATGCTTAATTGCAACAAGAAGGCTCCGAGAAGTACCGATAAGAATGTGCCGCGTGAGAATGAATATGCAGAATAGAGACCAATTGCAAAAGAGAGAAGCGTGACTTGGTTCGGAGTTGCACCGACCTTTACAGCCGCCCAAGTCAGAATCTTGGAGAATTTGCGGAGAAAGAAGACTGAGAAGAAACCATCATTGGCTCGATTCGCAATCTTTAATCGCAGGGTTGCGATATTTAGCCCATTTATCTCGCTCTTAACTCGCTCACGCTCACGCGGATCATCGCTTCGTGACCATGGTGCACTTAATACATCTACAGCATCTACTTTGATTGTTCCGCGAACTAGCGCAACTAATAGAAGATCTAGCGCATTTCCTTTTGCTCTAAAAGCGATTGCGTTCTCAAGGGCCGGGATGATTGTTTCTCTCTGTTTCTGGGAAAGTCGAAGTCCGCCAACAAAGTCCCGATTTCCAATAGTCACTTTATGTGAGGCTGAACTTGCACTTGCGATGCGACTTTGACGAACTAAGGTGTTTCCATTCTTGACAATCGCAACAAGCGCTGCAGAACTACTTCGCGGGTAATCTGTAAGTAACTCTAGATGTGGATCCGTGATTACCGTCCGCTCATCGAACAATAGAAGATCTCTTGTTGAGTTTTGAAAGATATCAAGTATTTCTGAAAGAGAGGTCCTTGCGGTGACAGACAAAGAATCAAGTGCGACGCTCATTTAGAGTAGTATAAATCTATGGCCCTCCAAGTTGTGATTCTTGCTGCTGGAATAGGCACCCGTCTTGGAAAACCTTGGCCAAAACCACTCACTCCACTTGCAGATGGCCGTTCGATCATACAGCAACAATTGGATAATGTTGAGAAGGTCTTTAGGAATGAAGCTCGCGTGACAATCGTGGTCGGGTTCAAGATGGAGATGATCATGGAGGCTCATCCGAATGCTTGCTTCATCTATAACGAGGTTTATGACCAGACGAACACCTCAAAGAGTCTTCTTAAGGCTCTTCGCGCATCACATGAAAGCGGAGTTCTATGGTTAAACGGTGATGTGGTATTTGATTCAAGAGTGCTAGATCGTGTGCAATCTCTCATGCGTGAGGAAAAGTCCTTTATTTGTGTAAATACCTCAGCAACGTCCGAGGAAGAAATCAAGTACACAGTAGATGCCGATGGAAATATTAATTCCTTGTCAAAACAAGTTAAGAATGCTTTAGGTGAGGCGGTGGGGATTAATTTCATTAGTAAGTATGACAAAACTGCGGCAATAACCTACCTAGAAGAGTGCGCAGATAATGACTACTTTGAACGCGGCCTTGAATTGGCTATAGAAAAAGCTGGCATGAAACTGGAGCCAGTCGATATTTCTGATCTGTTCGCCATCGAAGTTGATTTTCAGGCTGATCTAAAGAGAGCAAATGAGGGACTAGCTTAAATCTGCTTACGGATTCGCAGAGCTTGCGTACCCAATTTTCTCCTGTAGCGCTTAATTAGGTTTTTCCTAATCCAACTTAATGGCAGCCTCTTGACCAGATTCTTGTCAAAACCAAGCATCCCTTGAGCAATATGGCTTATCGAGATCTCGGTGGGATAAACAGGCTCTCCCTCTGGCACTGATGCCGATCCTAGGCTCTCGATATCGCCAATGATGATTGCCCCGGTAGCTATGAGTTCCCTCTTGTTTTGGGAGCCAATCTCATTCCCCTTATCTATTGCCCATTTCGGGGTTAGCAACTTTCTAGAATCACTTGGAGCCTTAACATTGTCTGTTAGATGCCCTATATACCCGTTTCTTATGAATACTTCATACTCATTCCAATTTCTATCTTTAGGAAATTCTCTATTTAACTCCAGAAGTAAGGCTATTTCCTCAAGATTTAATGAGCGATTACTACCTGATTCTTGAGGTCTTATGAAACCTTGGGGTAGCCCTAAGTATTGATTAACCGAGTCATAGAGGAACTCTGGCTTTGATTCATCAACAATAAGTACCGTCACATTGCCAGCTCCCAAGACTTCTACCCACTTGGCAACGACCTTTCCAGAAAAGTGTCTATTCCAGAATGTTGGGTTGATCTTTGATTCACCTGGTTTATCAAGAACCGAGTGAAGCCAGGTTACATAGTCTGCGGTTATCCCATATTTCAAATATTGTTGATAAGAGGAGCCGAGTAGCTTGACTAAAGGCCTCAAAGTAAAGAGGGCCTCAATCTTTCTTCCTTTAATTACGTCAAAAATAGTGAGGATCTGTTCTCTATCTAGTTCGGAGAAGAACTCGCTGCTAAGCAAGATGTTCTCTGCTTTATTTGAATTGATTGCCTTTGCTAGGCGAGTCCACTCCTTTCGTGAAGTCTTCTCACCCCCTTTCTTATCCCACCCCCAAGTTCCTCCAGAGAGCGCCCAGGCGATGCGGTGATGTGCTTTTCTTCCTATATTCGGATAGATGATCCCGCTTTGCCTTAATTCATCGTGTTGCGAATCAAATGACTCCTGTAGAGCGCTAGTCCCAGACTTATGGAATCCAGCATGAATGAACAAACGAGGCTGACTCATTAGGTAATTATTCTATGAGTTTTCTCGCAAGGTGTGGCCTTAGGCATAGATTGCCCATCAGAGAACGCTGAGAATCAATGCTCTAACGCCTTGGGTCAGATCTGCTAAAGCCCAGCTAGGTTGATTTGGAAATTGGGATGACTGTTCATTAACTAAAGGGAGGTGGACAAAGCCTGATTCTTTCCCCTGCCCAATGAGTTGATGTTGGAGATGGTAGAAAATGTGATTACAAAGAAACGCTCCGGCCGATAAGGAAATCTCGCTCTCTAGCCCAGATGCTCTTACTGCCTCAACCATTCTTTCTATAGGTAGAGTACTGAAATAACCATCAGCCCCACCTTCAATAATTATCTTATCTACCCTTGAGTCCCCGGCATTGTCGGTAATTCGAGTCGAATCCAGATTTATCGCAATCTTCTCTGGGGTTATCGACTTCCTTCCCTCGGCTTGCCCAAAACAGATAATTATCTCTGGATTGGCTTCTTTGACTTTAGAGAGCAAAACTTTTGCTGCCTTATCAAACTCCACTGGAAGTATTACTGTAAATAGCTCTACCCCGAATAGATCTTCTTTGGCAATGGCGTCTACTACAAGCTGTGAGGAGTTTGAGTTAGCTCCACCAAATGGCTCAAAGCCGCTTATCAGTATCTTCTTGCTTGAGGACAATTCAACTCCTCAAATTAGCTAGAGGCCAAGAAATGCTGCGCCCACAAGGATTGTCGCCCAGAGGATGTGAATGGGCAACATCCATCTAGCAATAGTCTCAACTGCCTCGCTCCCGCCCTCATCTTTTACTGATTCTTTCTTTATCTCCAATAACTCACGAAGGCCAACGGATAAGACCAATAGCGTTGCCACCCAAGAAACCATGCAATATGGGCAGAGAGCACCGATTTCAAATATGGTTTGGAAGGCTAGCCAGTGGCAGAAGACAACTGCTAACGCTGTCCCAGAAACTAGGAGTTGCCAGAAGAGTTTTGGAAAGCTTACTTTCATAAATAGAGCGACAGAAATTGCAATCATAATCGCAAAAGTCGCAATACCAATTAGTGAATTTGAAAAGCCAAAGACCTCTGCTTGGTCGGAGAGCATAACGCTCTTACAATTGACGCTGGCATTAATGTTGCATGAAGGGGTGAACTCAGAGTCTTTTAGGACTTTGAACTCATCGATTGTTAGAATAAATGAGGCTAAGAAACCACTAACTCCAGCAACAAGCAATACCCAGGCAGAAATTCGATTATCCGACTCCATGGTATGAGTATAAAGTTATCTCGTGATATCCGCACGCTTGTGCTCAGTTCTAGTTTCTATGCTGCTTTTCTCGCAGGCTTTAGCTATGCCTGTAGCACTTGGTGAAGAGTTGGAATTATCGATTCAAAGTAAGGATATCGATGAAACTCTAGTTGAGTCTTCAAGAGGTGCGGCCCTTGGAGTATTGAAGGATGGATCGTTACTTTTAGGCGGCGGTAATGGTGGAAACCTTCTCTACCATTACCAAGATTCAAAATTATTCTTGATTGGAGAGATTTCCAATCAATCTGAACGAATTAGAGATTCTCGCTTTGGCCCCACGGATATCGCAGTATTGAAACAAGGCTCAAAGAGCCTTGACCTTCTAATCTCCTATCCGCAATTGAGCAAAGTAAGGAAATGTGTCAGGTTAGTGGCCTATCGTTATAACGCTGATCTAGAGAAGAAGACGGTTGTAAAACGGGAGAGCTGGTTTAAAGGAAAACCTTGTGTCCCGATTGGGGCTGTCCAACATGCTGCCGGCAGAATCGAGATCATAGATTCCGAGAGCGCTTATCTGACTACAGGTGATCTAGGTTTTCGTCGCATTAATCAAGTTCCAGCCCGAGGCTACTTGGGTGGGGTATTTAAGATAACAAAGCGTGAGATTACTCAGATTTCGACTGGGCATAGAAATCCGCAAGGAATTCTTACGATAGGAAAGAATCTTTATGTTTCAGAGCATGGACCGCGCGGTGGTGATGAATTGAATCTTATTGAAGCAAATAAGGATTATGGATGGCCCTTTGTCACCTATGGAAAGCCCTATACCTCTGGTGACTATGTTATTCCCTCAAAAACCGGAACTCATGTTGGTTATCAAGAACCGCTATATCAATGGAGCCCGTCTGTGGCTCCCACAGAGCTAGTTCAACTGCCTAAGAATAGTATTTGGGGCGACTTATCCACTCAGATAGTGATGGGGACTTTGGCAGCAAAGTCTTTGATCTTTATCAAATTGCAAAGCCCAAATATCGTGGGTCAAGTTCGTAGCTATTCAGTTAATGAGCGAATCAGAGACCTTGATCTCCTGCCAACTGGTGAAATGGTGGCAACAACTGATGGAGGAAAGCTTTTATTCATTACCCCTACTAGATAGTAGGGTCAAGTTTCTTGTATTCTCCCGAACTATGTATAACGACGAGGATTGGAAAGATGACCTTAGAGAGAAGAAGCGTCTAAGCGATGAAGAGATTCACAAGAACAAAAGGTCTTGGAAGAGACTCTCTTCCGTAGCACTTTTGATAATTGCAGTTATTTGGGTCTTCAAAGGCTAATATCTCTAGTTATCCGGCCAATTAGAAATCAAGTCATAAACAAGTAGAAGCGCCGCAGAAAGAATTCCCCCGACCCAAATCCCTACTCCAACACCCCACTGCAGTTCAATAGAGGCCCAAGTCGAGGCAATAAAAATAACTACCATCGCAAGATCAAAGATTGTCCGTTCCTTCGAATTCATGGCTAAAGCATAGGACAGAGCGATTTAAATACGGGGTAGGCCTGGGCCTTGCTATACATTGAGCTTGTTACATATTGTGGATCTGAAAGGATATTTAAGGTAATGCGCTTTCTAATCAATGTAATTGAAAGCATAGAAAGGCATCATCATTCTCAGCAGGAACTTGCCGCGATAAATACCTTTAATGAGGAACTCATGGCCTGTGTCATAACAGAACCTTTATCGGGCAAAGAGTTTTAGCCCAGTCATCAATAATCACAATCGCCCCTTTCATCAGGGACATACTGATTCGGCATCAGAAGGCTCCAAGCCTTACTGATAGTTGGGATGGGTCTCTACTTACGTTAAGGGGTTCTGGCAGGCAGTAGACCGCTCTTAGGCCAATTAATATCTTGCTAAATCCGTTATTGATAACCCCCCCAAGATAAATACCTGCAGATAATAGGAGTAAATCCTGTAAATTACTTCAAAGATTTCTGATCGTTGCCTATATCTTCAAAACTCATAATCCTCACCTGTTCATTCAAGAAAGGGAGGGTGATGGCAACCACAGTGACCCCAACCAAAATATACAGAAAGTTTTCAATTCCAAACAGCCCAGATAATGGGGCAGCAATGGCTAAGCCAATTGGCCTAAACATCATTGAACCCATGGCATCAAATGATGCCACTCGAGAGAGTGCCTCCTGTGGCACCTTTTTTTGCATAGCGGTATTCCAAAATGTTCCCCACAGATCAAGTGTTATGCCAAACAAGAATGCAGCAGATGCAATCACAATAAGTGATTGTGGCTTTGCCATAGTGAAGATATAGAAGGTGAGGGTAAAGGAGGCAAGTTGTAAAAAGCGCAGTGGATACCTCAGCTTAATCCTTAGAGCAATGACCGAGCCAACTATTAATCCAACTGATTCTGAGGTTATTACCAATGACCAAGACTTTGCCCCGTTAAAGTGCTCTAAAGCTATTAATGGCCCTAAGACATTTTCTGCTGCTGCCCAGCACATAACTAAGAACGACCAAGACAAGACTGAGACCACAATCCATCTAAAGGAGACGAAGACCTGCCATCCATGGCGAAGATCAGCAAGTACTGTGCTTTCACTGTGTAATGCTCTAGGTGTTAAATGCCTAAAGCTATAGATCATTACCCCTGAGATCATGAATGAGGCTGCATCAATTGCTAAGGTAACCGCTGCCCCATATTGATCAATCAAAATCCCTGCACAAGCTGCGCCAATTATGAAGCCACTATTTGTCAGTAGTTGATTGAGAGCATTTCCTTTTTGTAATCCCTCGCTTGGCACCACCGCTGGAATAATCCCAGAAAATGCCGGCCAAAATATCCCCCAAAAAACACCGTATAAGCCATTAACAATTAACAGCAACGTCACCGGTACATCCCCAGTTGCAAAAGACCAAGCCTGCACCAGTAATACTAAGCCGGCTAGAAAGTCGGTTATCCCCACCATTCTGGCCCGACCATACTTATCAGCAATAACACCGCCAAAAGGTGCCATCAATAGAAAAAACACTGTGGTGGTGCCAAGCACTAAACCGAGTAAATTAGCAGAGCCATTTGGAAGCCCCAATATGCCAAAAGCCAAGGCGATCGGCCCCATGCCATTGCCAAGATTTGAGATAAAACGAGCAGCAAACAACCTTTTTACATATGGTTGGGATAAAACCTGCCTGGTATCCAACTTACTTTATTATCTCACTTGATGTAGTGATTGAATCAAGAAATTCCATATCGGGGGTTTTGCCAATTCCATCCCCGGTTGGTACAGCTAAATACCCATCATCCATAACAAATGGTGTTGTTATATCTTGCTTAAAGTATCGGGCAGAGGCTGATGTGTCACCAGGTAAGGTAAATCCAGGAAGGGCAGCCAGAGCTAGATTAGCAGCTCTACCAATACCAGTCTCTAACATTCCGCCACACCAAACTGGAATATTATTTTTGACACACAAATCATGAATCTTTACCGACTCTAAATACCCACCAACTCTGCCTGGTTTGATGTTGATAACAGTTGTAGCTTTAAGTGCTAGCGCATCCTGCGCAGATTGCAAGGAGATAATTGATTCATCAAGACAGATTGGCGTCTTTACCTCTTTAGCAAGGAGTGCGTGCCCCAATATGTCATGTTCGTCAAGTGGTTGCTCAATTAGTAATAAATTAAACTCGTCAAGAAGGGCTAGGTGCTTACCATCATCTCTTGAATAAGCTTGATTTGCATCTACTTGCAGTGGGATCTCTGGGTAGATATCTCTAATAGTTTTAACCGCCTGGGTATCCCAACCTGGTTCAATCTTTAACTTAATTCTTCTATAACCGGCATCCACATAGGATTCAACCTCTTCAACTAGAGCATCAAGGCTATTTGCTATCCCAACCGAGACCCCACATTCAACTCTACTTTTAGTACCACCAAGATAGGCAGTAAGTGATCTTTTTTCATCCCTTAATTGCGCATCTAGAATGGCGGTTTCAAGAGATGCTTTTGCCATCTGCCCACCTAAGAAGGGTCTTAATATTGTGGCAACCTCTTCTGCTTTGAAATCCCCGGCTTTTTTCAAGGCTGGAATTAAGAATCTCTTAATAAGATCAATACATGCGTAGGTGTACTCTGGTGAGTAAAGGGGCTCAGACATCGCCACGCACTCGGCCCAACCAGTTGTGCCATTCTCATTTACCACCTTTACCATTAAGACTTGACGAGAGGTTTGACTCCCAAATGAGGTTCTAAATGGCCTCACTAGAGGTAGTTGTATGACTCTTAGTTCAATCTCTCTTAATCTCATATCCGCACAACATATTCATTATTTGTTGAAAAACCAATTACCTTGCCATCTTTCTCAAATGCTGCCATGAACTGCTCACGAACCTGCCTGCGCCACCTCATACTTTCACGTTGATTCTTACTGCGAATCGCAACAATATCCTCTGGAATCGCAATCAAAATATCATTAGGCTTTGGATTAGCGATCAAATCTCTGGCTTTTGGCGCATCTAGACTGGTTTTCCAAGAAACCATTAATCGATCTGATTCATCTCCAGCATTCAGCGCATCTGACATTTCACCATAGAAATTCGGATAGTAACCCAAGATTTCAACTCCTAATTTAACAATATTTAACTTGGCATTTCTTCTTACCAATGGGTCAAAGGTCCAGGACAGGTGAGAGTAATTATTTTGCTTAGCCCAATTCCATTGATCGACTTTCAATGCATAGCCAACACCTTTATCTCGATACTCATCTAAGACCGCTGTCATATGAGAGTGAAGATGTAGCCCTTGATTGGTAGCCGGAAATGCAAAAGCTGCACCAACCAATTTATTTTCAATAAATGCTCCGGATAAGTATGAACCACTATGAATCATTGCTTGCAAAAGGTTGGGTGTAATCTCTGTCCCAGCGTCCAGAGCCCAAGTTTGGTCAAAAACCATACGGGCATTATTTTGATCCTGGAAGGTATCTAACCTTCGAACTTGAATTAATTTATTCACTTGGCAATCTTATTGGCGCGCCCGAAGGGATTCGAACCCCTAACCTTCTGATCCGTAGTCAGATGCTCTATCCGTTGAGCTACGGGCGCAATTAGCCTGCGAAGCCTAGCATTTCTTGCTTGTCAGTAATTTTCACACGAGGTTTTCCTAGAACTTCGCCTGCTGCCACTTCAGCGTTATTTATCTGCTCCCAGCCCTTCTGTGAAACGAAGGTGATCTTTCTCGAATTTAGAATCTTACGAAGATCTAGACCTTTTTTCGGCGACTTCAAATTAGATATGAGTAACTTAATAACCTCTGATGAATCACTCTTGTTTGTTCCGATAACTCCAGTTGGACCTCGTTTAGCCCAGCCGACTACGTAGCTATTGCTCTGATCGATACGACCATCGGTATTCTTCACCTTCCCACTTTCATAGACAAGCCCTGGTAGTTCTAAGCATTGATAGCTAATCGCGCTGATTACTAGATCGCACTTGATTGATTTGGTCTTCCCAGTCGCAACCACTTTCCCACCTTTAACTTCATTTATACCGAATACTATTTCTTCAACCCTGCCCTGGCCTCTTATCTCTAAGGGAGTGGAGAGGAAGTGCAGAGATAGTCTGCGATCTACGCCCTTCTTGTCAGCCTTAGATATTGCTGCCATGGCCTCGAGGTTTGTCTTCAAATCTCTAGGCAGTTCACCTGTGCTACTAGCCCTTTGTTGCGCTGCGCTGATTTCTCCTTCATCAAAAAAGACATCGGTGAATTCAAGCTTTGGAAGCTCTCTAAGTTCTGGGGAGGTAAAAGCCGCATGTTCAGCACCGCGCCTACCAAATAAGTGAACTTGCCTGATCGCTGATTTGTGCAATTGCTCTAGGGCGTATTGGGCGGTATCGGTTGGGTCTAATTCTTTTGGATCAAGAGCTAGCATCCTCGCCACATCGATAGCAACGTTGCCCGCGCCAATCACCACCGCTACCCGACCACTTAAGTCGACTTCTAAATCTTTGAAATCAGGGTGGGCGTTATACCAAGGAACAAATTGAGCAGCAGAGATCGAGTTGGCTAAATCCTCCCCTGGAATTCCAAGCTTCCTGCCAACACTAGAACCAGTTGCGATGACGACAGCATCGTAAATCTCTTCAAGTTCTGATAGAGAAATGTCTTTGCCTAACTCAACATTGCCAAATAATCTAAAGCCTTCGGTGGTCGCAATCTTTTCAAATACTTTGGAAACGCTCTTTATTTTCGGATGATCTGGGGCAACACCGCTTCGAACCAAGCCCCAAGGGGTAGGAAGTCTTTCGATCATGTCGATTTTGAATTTGAGTTGCTCGGTCTGGAGGGTTTGAAGCGCTTGAGCTGCGAAATACCCTGCAGGGCCAGCACCAATAATCGCTATCGAATGAGTCCTCATAACCTTCCAGCTTTAGCGGCAGCAATTTCCAGAATTAGTAGAGCTGCAAGACGCGTACTTCGCTGATCTGAGGAATCAATAGTGGCATCTAATTCAGTTATGTCGAAGAGTTTGGTGCGACGATCTCGAGCCAAAGTAGAAATGAGTTTTCGAATCTGGTCAGCTGAGATACCGCCCGGCATTGCTGCTGGGGCGGCTGGGACAACGGAACGGTCGCAGACATCCATATCTATGTCTATGTAGATGATGGCGCATTTGTTGAGAGCGGAAAGCGCTCGTTTAGCGATTTGTTCTGGGCGAGATTTATTGAATTCATTTCTATGAATGACCTTTATGCCGGCTTTCTTGGCCCGATCCGCATAGAACTTAGAGTTAGCGAAGTCGTTGATACCTATTTGGACGATATTTTTTCCAGGTAAACCCTGATCCAGCAACTGTCTGATGGGTGAACCATTTGAGTAACCATCGCGAAGATCATGATGGGCATCTAATGTTATCAATCCAGTCTTTGCCGGTTCATAACTATCGAAGAGCGCAGCGAGCCCACTATAAGTAATCGAGTTATCGCCGCCAAGCAGAATTACTGTTTCGGCGCGTTGATAGAGATTAGATAGTTGTTTGATTGCAGAATCTTGGTTATCCGGATTCTTAACATCACCTAAGTCACCAGCGCTGATTGCAACGGAAAGATCGGTATCTGTAGATGCGCTATATGTACTGTACTTAAGAAGCGCTTCTCTAATTGCAGCTGGAGTCTTGTGGACGCGATTTGGCGTTAAAGAGGTCTTTGATGCTCCAACCCCAACAATTGCAAGATCTGCGTAATCGACTTCCTGGAACCAATTTCCAGCGCGGAGCCAATTCGGGTCGTGAGATAAGACCATTTTCGCTGGTGCTCCTTACGGTATTGCCGCTGATAGTCTTGCGCGCAAGGTCAATCTTAGCGGGGTGGGTAATGCCGGCAGAAATTCTGCTTGGAAATTCAGGTCTTCGAGCAAGTGATGTGATTGCTATAGCTCGAGAAGGTGCAACCATAAGAATCGGTGATTCTGCAATTTCTGCGATCGAACGTGCCCGCAAGATTATTGATCAGTTAGATGCATCCAAAGAACCCGTTTACGGGGTCTCGACTGGATTTGGAGCTCTTGCTCGTAAATACATCGATGCTGATATGCGTGCGCAGTTGCAAAAATCATTGATTCGATCTCATGCTGCTGGCTCTGGCACACCAGTCGAAATTGAAGTCGTACGCGCGATGATGGCGCTTCGCCTCGCCACAATATGTCGAGGTTTTTCTGGAGTACAAGCTCAAACCGCGAAGGTTTATGCAGCAATACTTAATGCTGGGCTAACACCGGTAGTGCGCGAATATGGCTCGCTTGGCTGCTCTGGAGATCTTGCGCCACTTTCTGTATGCGCACTAGTAGCGATGGGTGAAGGTGAAGTCTTCAATCAAACTGGCGCGATTGTTCAAACAAAGTCAGCGCTGGGAAAAGCTGGTATCAAGCACATCGAGTTGAGCACTAAGGAAGGCCTAGCGCTAATTAACGGAACCGATGGAATGTTAGGTCAATTAGTGATGGCTATTTTTGATATCGAAAAGTCCCTAAAGATACTAGATATCTCAGTTGCGATGAGCGTTGAAGCGTCACTCGGCACGGATCGAGTGTTCCAGGAGGAACTTCATTCGATTCGCCCCCAATTAGGTCAACAAGATTCAGCAAGGAATGTTGCTTTACTCCTTAAAGAGTCTCCAATGGTCAAATCCCATGCGGTTGATGATCATCGCGTACAAGATGCCTATTCGATGAGATGCGCACCGCAAGTTGCGGGAGCAGCTCGCGATACTTTGGCACATGCTCGCGCGATTGCCGAGCGCGAGTTAACTTCCATAATTGATAATCCGATAGTTCTAGAAAATGGCGAAATAAGAAGTAACGGCAATTTTCATGGGGCACCGGTTGCACACGTCCTAGATTTTCTCGCAATTTCAATCGCAGATGCTGCCTCGATGTCAGAACGGCGGACCGATAGCCTTCTAGATGAACATCGCTCAGCTGGATTAAATGCTTTTCTGGCAGAAGATCCGGGGGTTGATAGTGGCATGATGATTGCGCAATACACCCAAGCTGGATTAGTTAGCGAGATGAGGAGATTGGCCATTCCTGCATCTGTTGATTCGATTCCAACTTCAGCGATGCAAGAAGATCATGTCTCTATGGGTTGGCATGCAGCTCGCAAACTGCGTCGCGCCATTGACGCTTTCCATCGCGTAATCGCTATCGAGATTATGGCGGCAGCTCGCGCTGCTGAGATGCGTAAGCCACTATCAACCGGTCCGGCAACTGGCGCTGCAATAACAACAGTACGTACCAAGGTTGCAGGTGTCGGTCCAGACCGTTGGTTGACGCCAGAAATTGAAGATTGCGTGGAGCTAGTAAGGAGTGGGAAGATTCTTGAATCGGTAGAGAAAGTTGCAGGTAAATTGTCGTGACGGTGACTCGGACAATTCGCGCCGCACGCGGCACTGAGCTATCCGCGCGGGGTTGGCAACAAGAAGCCGCACTTCGGATGTTACAAAACAACTTAGATCCGGAAGTTGCCGAACGCCCCGAAGATCTCGTGGTTTATGGTGGGACTGGTAAAGCCGCTCGGGATTGGAAATCTTTTGATGCGCTAGTTCGTACTTTAACTACGCTAAAAAATGACGAAACGATGTTGGTGCAATCTGGTCGGCCAGTCGGTGTGTTCCAAACCCACGAATGGGCACCACGAGTCTTGCTAGCTAACTCGAATCTAGTTGGCGATTGGGCAAATTGGCCCGAGTTTCGCCGCCTAGAATCGCTCGGGCTGACGATGTACGGCCAGATGACTGCTGGTTCTTGGATTTACATCGGGACTCAAGGGATTTTGCAGGGTACCTACGAAACCTTCGCCGCAGTCGCTAACCAGAGTTTTTCTGGGACTCTTGCCGGCACGCTTACGTTAACAGCGGGAGTTGGTGGAATGGGTGGTGCGCAACCACTAGCGATTACGATGAATGATGGCGCTGCAATCTGTATCGATGTTGATCCCACCAAGCTACAACGCCGAGTAGATCATCGCTACCTAGATACTTGGACTGATAATGTTGAAGAAGCGATTCGGCTAGCCACAAAAGCGAAAACGGAGCAACGTGGCTACAGCGTCGGCCTATTGGGAAATGCCGCAACCCTCTTTACAGATTTCTTGAAGCGCGGCGTACCTATCGATGTCGTTACCGATCAAACATCCGCGCACGATCCACTTTCTTATCTGCCAGAAGGGGTGAGTGTTGAGGAGTGGAGTGTTTTAGCAAAGCGCGATCCAGAAACTTTCACAAAGCGTTCCCGAGAATCGATGGCAAAACATGTCGCAGCAATGGTCGGTTTTATGGACGTTGGCGCAGTTGTATTTGATTATGGTAATTCCATCCGAGGTGAGGCAATGCTTGCTGGATATGAGCGCGCCTTCGATTTTCCAGGTTTCGTTCCGGCTTATATTCGTCCGCTTTTCTGTGAAGGGAAAGGTCCATTTAGATGGGTAGCGTTAAGCGGAGATCCGAGAGATATCGCCGCAACCGATAAGGCAGTCTTAGAACTCTTCCCAGATAACGATCCGCTGCATCGCTGGATTCGAAAGGCAAGTGAAAGGGTTGCCTTCCAGGGACTCCCAGCACGAATTTGCTGGCTGGGCTATGGCGAGCGACATCTAGCTGGTGAGAGATTCAATGAAATGGTCGCCAAGGGTGGAGTAAGCGCACCAATCGTTATTGGTCGTGACCATCTTGATTGCGGTTCGGTAGCTTCGCCATATCGCGAGACTGAAGCGATGTTAGATGGTTCAGATGCAATTGCAGATTGGCCCCTATTAAATGCGTTAGTTAATACTGCGTCTGGAGCATCCTGGGTCTCCATCCACCACGGTGGTGGAGTCGGAATTGGCAGATCCATTCATGCTGGTCAAGTTTCGGTTGCGGACGGCACTAAATTAGCTGGCGAGAAATTACGTCGAGTATTAGCAAATGACCCAGGCATGGGAGTTATCCGCCACGTCGATGCTGGATATGAGCGTGCCGAACAGGTTGCAAGTGAGCGCCATGTTCGAATTCCGATGCAGGAATTATGACCGCAACTCTTATCTCCAATATTGGGGAGCTAGTAACTAATTCAGATAAAGATCTTGGAATCGTTAATGATGCTGCGCTCGTCATTGAAAATGGCAAAGTTATCTGGGCAGGGAGTGCAAGATCTGCACCCAGCGCTGACGCCAAGATCGACGCTGATGGCGGTTGCGTCACTCCAGGCTTTGTAGATTCTCACACCCACTTGATCTTTGCGGGAGATCGCTCAAAAGATTATGAAGCTCGGATGTCGGGTGGCAGCTATGCTTCAGGGGGAATCAACACGACCGTTGCTGCGGTACGAAATTCTAGCGATGATGAATTGAGAGCTAACGCAAAACAATTAGTGGAACAAGCCAGCAGCGCTGGCACCACAACTTTAGAAATCAAGAGCGGCTACGGCCTAAATGTTGAAACAGAAGCACGGGTCCTTCGCATTGCCCGAGAATTTACCGATGAAACCACATTCCTAGGCGCCCATCTTGTCCCAAAGGAATCGGCAGACAACAGAAATGAATACATCGAATTGGTTAAAGGCAAAATGCTCGATGCGTGTGCGCCACATTCAAGATGGATCGATGTCTTCTGTGACAAAGGCGCATTTACTGTCGATGAAGCTCGAGAGGTTCTTCAAGCTGGTATTGCCAAAGGCCTAAAGGGGCGTATCCACGGAAATCAACTCGGTGATACTGGTGGCGCTGACTTAGCCGCAGAATTAGGACTAGCCTCAGTGGATCACTGCACTCATGTCTCGGACAAAGCATTAGAGGCGCTAGCTGCGAAGAAGGTGGTTGCAACACTATTGCCTGGCGCTGAATTCTTCACTCGATCGCCATATCCAGACGCAAGGCGATTCCTCCAATTTGGCGTAACTGTTGCACTTGCCAGCGATTGCAATCCAGGATCATCTTTCTTGACTTCAATGCCATTAGTCATGGCGCTAGCAATACGTGAGATGCATATGAACCCAAAGGAGGCGCTCTATGCCGCCACGAAAGGTGGCGCGATGGCTTTACAACGAGACGATATTGGCCATCTAATCGTTGGATCTACTGCCGATTTAGTAATCTGGGATGCGCCAAGTTACCTACACATTCCATATCGTATGGGTGAAATCAAATCACGAGTATTTATTGGCGGAGACGAGAGGATTTGAACCTCCGATTCCCTTTCGGGAAAACCTCATTAGCAGTGAGGCGCACTCGACCGGGCTATGCGACGTCTCCTTGTTACAAGCGTAGTTTACAGGTTAATAAGTGCTCATGGTTACCCCTAATTTCCCCTTATTCTGAACTCTTCATTAGTAAACCGGTAGCGAAGTATCGATCTGCTTTGCCCAAGCAATTACTCCGCCAGAGACGTGTGAGGCATCGGCAAAACCGGCACCTTTAAGTATCGCTAGACATTCGGCTGAGCGAACTCCGCTCTTGCAATGCAAAATGATCGGCTTATCTTGTGGAAGATTTGCTAATACAGTTCCATCCAGGAAGCCTTGCTTTGGCATTAGATGTGAGCCTGGGATGCGAACGATTTCAAATTCGCTAGGTTCGCGAACATCAATCAGATAGAACTCTTCCTGGTTATCAATCTTTGATTTTAAATCTGCGACAGAAATAGTTGAGTCTTTCACTGCAACTTCAGCCGCATCAGAAAGAACGCCACAGAAGGCTTCGTAATCTGGGAGAAGCTCAGTTTGAGTTGGATTCTCGCTACAGAGCGGGCAATTTGGATCTTTGCGAACTTTGATTTTTCTAAAGGTCATATCAAGTGCGTCATAAATCATGAGCGAACCAATTAACGGTTCGCCAACTCCGGTAATGACTTTTATCGCCTCGGTTGTCTGGATTGAACCAATAGTTGCGCAGAGAACTCCGAGTACGCCACCTTCGGCGCAGCTTGGAACCATTCCTGGAGGTGGTGGTTCTGGATATAGGCAGCGATAGCAAGGTCCGTACTCTGCCCAGAAAACACTAGCCTGGCCATCAAAGCGATAGATCGAACCCCAGACATATGGCTTCTTAAGCAATACGCAGGCATCGTTTACTAGATACCGTGTTGCAAAATTATCTGTGCCGTCAACGATAATGTCGTATTGCGAAAAAATCTCTTTTACATTTGTGATATCTAAGAGAACTTCATGGGTAATGACTTTCACATATGGATTGATCTCAGAAATCTTCTCTTTTGCTGACTGCGCCTTGCTTTTTCCAATATCCGACTGACCGTGAATAATTTGGCGTTGTAAATTCGATTCATCAACGATGTCGAATTCGACAATTCCGAGCGTGCCAATTCCCGCTGCCGCAAGATACATAAGCGCTGGAGACCCAAGTCCGCCCGCACCAACACATAGAACTTTCGCATTCATTAAGCGTTGCTGACCTGTCATGGCGACATCTGGAATTATGAGATGTCGGCTATAGCGGCGAACTTCATCAACTGTTAATGCAGGTCCTGGCGAAACTAATGCAGGGACTGGGTCGCGCTCATTTTTCATAGTTGTTATTCTGCCGTAGCCGCAGGCTGAGTGCCAATTACATAACTTTTTTGCTGCAAATCATTCTCATCTGCAGATCTCTTTCACAATTACCGTCCTTGCCTCTACGTTATGCGCAATGACTACTGCGGATTTAAACTCAAAAGGCGATAAGGCGCGTTTGCCTCGCGACGAGCGCCGTGCAATTTTGCTTACGGCAGCTCTCGAAGTTTTTACAGCTGCGGGTTACCACTCAGCGGCAATGGATGAGATTGCAGATCGTGCAAATGTCAGCAAGCCAGTGCTCTACCAACACTTTCCCTCTAAATTAGATTTGTATCTTGCAGTACTTGATTTACATATTGATTCTCTTGTTTATGAGATTCAAAAGGCAATCTCTTCAACTCCAGATAACTCAAAGCGCGTCCACGCTACTGTGGTTGCGTACTTTGAATTTATCGAAAATGAGGGTGAAGCTTTCCGCTTGCTCTTTGAAAGCGATATGAGCGTTGAACCTCAGGTTCGAGAACGTCTAAATCGAATGACGTACGACTGTGCAGCTGCAGTGAGTGCCATTATCTCAAATGACACTGGACTTCCTAAAGATGTCTCGATGCTCCTCGGAGTCGGATTAATTGGTTACACACAAGTAACCGCCCGACATTGGCTATAGCGAGATGGAAAGTTAACTCGCCAGCAGGCCGTTGAACTTGTCGAGAATTTGATGTGGCGTGGCATATCCGGATTCCCACTCTCGGATAGCAATTAACTCTTAATCTCCAGATCGTGTCGCCATCTGATTATCTAGTACCCATCGAAGCAGTTCTTCTTCTAAATCTTGTGGCCATCCAAGCCACTCTGATTGAGTTCTGACTGCGAAGAGATATCCAATTCCCTGAACAATCTCAACGGACTTACCGCGCGCTAGTTCGGAAACGAGTAATCGGGCTCAAGAACGTACCTGCTGTGCCTGATCTAGAACTCTTCGATGCGAGAGATACTGATCTATGACTAGCCTAAAAGCTCTGTGCGCATCTCCATCAAGACTATTTGGAATTGCAAGGTGACGTGAAACCTGATTCGAATAGAAGTGACTCTTGCGACAAACTATCCATTCAATGCCAACCCGCGTACTATCAGTTTCATGTCTGAAAAACCAAACCCGCGAGTTAGATTTAATATGAAAACTGGTTCTGTAAAAATCGTCGGAACAGTTGATATCGTCGATGAAGAAGGAAAGATAATTAAAACCACTGATAACGTTAAATTCTGTGGATGTAAGTTGTCAAAGGACTACCCATATTGCGATGGATCCCATCGAGCAATAACTGGTGATCCCAAACCTACGATTTCTTAGCGGCATTAGGTTTTGCATACCTAAACCATGTGATTAGGAAACAGAGAACCACATAACCAGCAAGCCCACTCAAGAATATTTGTGGCGAGAACGCTACAAGCCCGATACCAAATAGAAATGGCCCGAAAGCGGCAATCGCTGATACCCATCCAATAACCCCACCTGCCTGGCGAGGTTCAAAGATCATCGGCATTTGTTTAAAGGTTGAAGCATTCCCGATTCCGGCAAAGAAGAAAATTAACAACATTCCATATAGGAATAGGTGGAATTCACTTTGGAGATAATCTGCTCCTTTTGAATACGTAGGGTTCACGTGTTGCATCGTAAAGACAATCGATCCAAATAGACCCGCAGCTGAGACAAGAGTCCAAGGCGCACCACCAAATTTATCCGTCAATGGGGCGAAAACAATTCGAGCCCCCGCTCCAATCAATGGTCCGAGGAAGGCATACTTCGCAACGTCAGGAATCATGTACCCCTCAATAAGCAAGCGATTGGCACCATTGACGACTCCTACGATGTTGGAATTTGCAGCGCCGAATATGTTTTTAATTAGGAGTCCAAATTGGGCTGACAATCCAGAAAAGATTCCGAATGTCATTATATAAAGGAGTGTCATCCAAAGAGTATCGATGTTTCCAAATATGTCGATTTGCTTTCTGAAGTTGGCTGTAACGGGAACACTCTTCAAAATTAACCAAGCCAAAATCGAACCAATGATTACAAAAGGCACATAGACATATGCTGCATTCTGATACCAAGCGTCGACTACTACACCATTTGTTGGATTAGTGAATTTTCTCGCAGGACCCATGAAACCAACAAGCGAAAAACCAACAATCCAAGGAGTTAAAAATTGCACAAAACTTACACCAAAATTACCAAGACCAGCCTGTAAACCTAAAGTAGTACCTTGTAACCGTTTTGGAAAAAAGTAAGACGTGCTTGGCATGAATCCTGAAAAAGCTCCACCGCCGATTCCTGATAGAAAGGCGAGTACCAAAAAATGTTTATAACTAGTATGTGGGTTCTGAACTGCCATACCCCAACCAATTAGAGGTATGAGTAGAAGTAACGAAGTGAATGTCACTAGTTTTCTAGTTCCCACTATGGGAGGGAGAAACATCCAAATAATTCGGAGTAATCCTCCAGCTAAACCAGGAACTGCAGTTATCCAATATAATTCACTCTTACTTAAAGTAAATCCTAGTCCTTGTAGCTTAGGAGCCAGTGCGCTAGCTAAGAACCATGTTGCAAATGCAAGACCTAAATTGAACGTTGTAATCATTCCTGTCTTATGGGCTAACTTAGGATCCCACTTACCCTCTTCAGGTGACCAACCTTCAAGCCACGCACTCTTAACATTTGATGGCTTTTCTCTCATGTCTTGTTCCTAGCCCTTTCGCTCGAAAATGTGCAGAAGATTTGGTGAATTCTTTTGAAGAATGCGCATAACAACCGAATGCATCCATACTAAACAAATCAACGTAAGCATAAAGAGAGCTGCAAAAGGTGAAGATTTTATTCCGGTGAGAGCTTGCATATACCCAAAGGTGGGTAATAAGAAGAACCCGCCTAAAGCACCCACCGCACCGACCACCCCACCGACAGCACCCACTCGATTAGGAAAATATTCTGGAATATGTTTGTAAACCGCGGCTTTACCGATTCCCATCGCAGAACCCAAGGCAATGGTCAACAGAACAAAGAAGAATAGGTTCACATGCCAAGGCAAAATTTCTAAAGTTCCATCTAAAGCTTTCTCCTTAGATACTTGAATAGTAATGAATCCTTGCGGCATCATTAATATTCCGCTAGCTATCAACATCATGCCGAGAGTCCAATACATAATTCTTCTGGCTCCAAAGCGATCTGATAGTAATCCGCCTAAAGGTCGAAGAAGTGAGGCTGGAAAGATAAACAAAGCAGTCAGCAGAGCTGCTTCCCAAAGCTGAACACCAAATTGTTCTTCATAGTATTTTGGAAGCATCGAAGCCAAAGCCACATATGCTCCAAAAACAACCGTGTAATAGAGAGAAAATCTCCAAACCCTCACTTCTTTCAATGGTTCTAATTGTTTTGCTAGCGGAATACTTGAACCTGGCTTCCGATCTACCTTCGGTGTGAATAGTAAGAGCGAGATAACCATGATTAAAATTAATACTGTGTAAATTGCAGGCACTAGACGCCAACCCCCGAGGGCTAATCCACCCAAATAACTTGCGCCGGCAGTTGATGTAATTATTGCTGGCCCTATCAATTTTGTGACTGAAGCTCCTACATTCCCAGCCCCATAAACTCCCAATGCAAAACCTTGCTGCTCTCTTGGAAACCAAGCGCTATTCCAGGATATCCCAGCACTAAAGGAGTTGCCCGCGATTCCTATTAGAAAAGCCAGTATGAAAAGTGTTGTCACGTTATGAGTTCGAGTTAGTAGCGCAGTTGGAATTGCTGAGAGCAATAGCAGAGAAACCATAACTTTCCGTCCGCCATATTTATCTGCCCAAATACCAGTAAAGAGTCGCCAAATTGCGCCATTTAAAACTGGTAAAGCTGTGAGCCAATAAAACTGCGTATCACTTAGTCCAAATTCTTTTTGAATGGGAATTGCAAGAATTCCAAACTGCAACCAAACCGCAAACATAAGAGTAAACGCAATTGAACTTAGTGTGAGAACTGAAAGCCTGTTCTTTCGTTCACTCATGCTCTCTCCAACCGATGATAATTTTTATTAATTAATTATGTTGGAGTTTGTTCTATAAACGGTCAAATTAAATAGGGGCTAAAGACCCTATTTACTTTTTTGCGCGATAGTGGATGATAGATGCAGGGACGAATGAGGGGTAGCACTCATGAGAAGTAAGCGCAATATTGATGATCCATTCATAGATTTTTTGATTTCTTCAAGATCTTTGTTGACGAGATCGGAAACCTCTGAGGACAACCGCGCAGTCTTCTATGAAGGCGGAAGAGAGAGCGATAATTTTTATAGAGAGCGCTGGTCTCATGACAAAATTGTGCGTTCTACCCATGGAGTTAACTGCACGGGTTCCTGTTCGTGGAAAGTTTATGTAAAAGATGGAGTTATCACATGGGAAACGCAGCAAACTGATTATCCTTCAGTTGGAGCTGATTCTCCCGAATACGAGCCACGTGGTTGTCCTCGCGGTGCCGCGTTCTCGTGGTACACCTACTCACCCACACGTATTCGATATCCATACATTCGTGGTTTTCTACTTGACGCGTATAGAAAAGCAAAAGTTTCGGTCGGTGGTGACCCAGTTGATGCTTGGGCAAGCATTGTTGAAAATGAAGAAATAAGTCAAAAATACAAATCTCTTAGGGGCAAAGGTGGGTTGGTACGGGCTACTTGGGATGAAGCTCTGGAACTAGTTGCCGCAGCTCAAGTTTATACAATTAAGAAATATGGACCTGATCGTGTAGCGGGATTTTCTCCAATTCCTGCCATGTCCATGGCTTCTCATGCAGCTGGTGCGCGTTACACCTCATTAATAGGTGGGACTATGTTGAGTTTTTATGACTGGTACTGCGATTTACCAATTGCCTCTCCACAAATTTGGGGGGATCAAACAGATGTGCCGGAATCCGCAGATTGGTGGAATGCAAGTTATTTGATTATGTGGGGTTCAAACATCCCAACTACCAGAACTCCAGATGCTCACTTTTTGACCGAAGCGAGATATAAGGGTCAGAAAGTTGTAAGCGTAAGTCCAGATTATGCAGATAACACAAAATTTGCAGATGAATGGATGCCTGCTCAACCAGGCACCGATGGCGCTCTAGCGATGGCAATGGGCCACGTCATTCTCAAGGAATTTTATGTAGATCGAGAAACCCCAGAATTTCTGGATTACGTTAAGAAATATACGGATTTACCATTCCTAGTTTCTCTAACTGAAATAAATGGAAAATTAACTCCCGATAGATTCATCACTGCTAGTGATTTGGGGCTTGAGACAGAATCCGGTGAATGGAAGCCAGTTTTATTGGAACAGGAAAGTGATGAAATATTTGTTCCTAACGGGACTATCGGTGATCGCCATACAGAGGCTGGTATGGGAAAGTGGAACCTAGATCTAGAAGGCAAAGACCCTCGAATCACTTTCTACGACGAAGGTCAATTTACCGAGATTGCGCTTCCTCGATTTGATGAAGACGGCGAAATTATTAGTCGAGGGGTCCCAACGAGGAAAATTGGAAAATTTCTTGTTACAACAGTTTTTGACTTGATTCTTGCTCAGTATGGAGTGGCTCGTGGTGGATTGCCGGGCGTCTGGCCCACAGATTATGAGGATGTAAATTCTCCCTACACCCCAGCCTGGCAAGAAGAGATTACTTCAGTAAGCGCTGCAACAGTAATCAGAATCGCACGAGAATTTGCGCAGAATGCTAAGGACTCGGGTGGACGTTCAATGATCACTCTAGGTGCAGGAACTAACCACTGGTATCACTCAGACACTATCTACCGCGCAATAATCTCTTTAGTATTACTAACAGGTTGCCAAGGAAAAAATGGTGGTGGTTGGGCGCACTACGTTGGTCAAGAGAAGGCCAGACCATTCACAGGTTGGGCGCAACTAGCATTTGGCGCGGATTGGTCACGACCCCCGAGGCAAATGGCAGGAACTTCATTTTGGTATCTAGCGACAGATCAATGGCGCTATGACTCATGGGGTGCTGAAGGCATAACTTCACCACTTTCTAGAGGTCTCATTGGAAAAACAGCAATGGCAGATACTTTAGTTAAAGCCGTTCGAATGGGCTGGACGCCTGCTTATCCAACGTTTAACCAGAATCCATTAATACTTGCTGAAGACGCAAAATTACTTGGCAAGGATCCGAAAGAACACGTTGTGGATTCACTCAAATCTGGTGAGCTTGATTTTGCGGTTTCAGATCCAGATAACCCCGTTAATTTCCCACGAGTTTTAACTGTTTGGCGAGCTAATCTTCTTGGATCCTCAGGTAAAGGAAATGAATATTTCTTGCACCATTTACTTGGAGCAGATGGTGCACATAGTGGAGCAATGACTTCTCCAGACAAACGACCAAAGGAAGTGATTTGGCGCGACGATGCTCCAAATGGAAAATTAGATCTCCTAGTTTCACTGGATTTTCGAATGACTAGCACCGGTTTATTTTCAGATGTGCTTCTTCCTGCCGCTACCTGGTACGAAAAATTCGATCTCTCATCAACTGACATGCATCCTTTCATTCACGCATTTAACGCGGCAATTAACCCACCTTGGCAAACACGCTCTGATTACGATGCCTTCCAAAGGTTAGCTCAAGTATTTAGCCATATGGCTGAAAAACATCTAGGTACTCAAACGGACATTGTTGCCTTGCCTCTTCAACACGATACTCCAACAGAAACTGCTCAACCTTTTGGAATTGTCAAAGATTGGAAGCTCGGAGAATGCGAACCTATTCCAGGAAAAACAATGCCAAATCTAGTCGTTGTGGAACGGGACTACAGTGCCATAGCTCAAAAGATGCAAGCTCTTGGACCAAATGTAGAGAACCTTGGAACTGTTGTTAAAGGCATCACCTTAAAACAAAGTCAAGCAGTTGAATATCTAAAGAAAGTGAATGGAGTTTATCAAGATGGCATAAGTGCCGGCCGGCCACTTCTTCAAACTGCGGAGCAAGCTTGCGAGGCAATCCTTGCACTTTCTGGAGTTTCCAATGGAAAAGTTGCTGTAGCCGGTTTCAAGGAGCTTGAAAAACGTACCGGACAAAAGTTGAGTGATCTTGCAGAGGATAATGAAGGTAAACAAATAACTTTTGCAGATACGCAATCACGTCCACAAGGCGTTATTACTTCTTGGGAATGGTCCGGCAGTGAACACGGGGGTCGTAGATACTCTCCATTTACGATTAACGTTGAGCGATTGAAGCCATGGCATACATTGACTGGGCGACAACACTTCTACCTAGATCATCAGTGGATGTCGGAATTGGGAGAACAAATGCCCATTTTTCGACCTCCATTGAATCTGACCACACTTGCGAATTACCCAAGCATCGGTGCGCAAGATGAAGTTGGAATAGCAGTTCGATACCTGACCCCACATTCCAAGTGGTCAATCCACTCTGAATATCAAGATAACTTCTTCATGTTGGCATTATCTCGAGGCGGACCAGATCTTTGGATGAGCGTTGAAGACGCAGCCAAGATTGATGTCAAAGATAACGATTGGATTGAAGCCGTGAACCGTAATGGCGTAATCGTTGCAAGAGCAGTGGTTTCACATCGAATGCCGGAAGGTTTGGTATATATGTACCACGCCAAAGATCGGACTATCGATGTCCCTAGAGTTGAAGCGACTGGCAAGCGCGGAGGAATTCACAACTCTTTAACTCGCCTTCTCTTGAAACCTTCGCACTTAATTGGAGGCTACGCACAGCTCTCCTATGGTTTTAACTACTACGGACCTACTGGGAACCAGCGGGATGAAGTAACAGTTATTCGTCGTCGATCACAGGAGGTCGCATACTAATGAGAGTCATGGCTCAAATCGGAATGGTGATGAACCTTGATAAGTGCATTGGTTGCCATACCTGCTCAGTCACTTGCAAACAGACCTGGACCAATCGTCAGGGCGTTGAATATGTTTGGTTCAACAATGTTGAAACTCGACCGGGAGTGGGATATCCAAGGCAATATGAGAACCAAGAACAATGGCAAGGTGGTTGGGTCCGCAAAAGGAATGGAAAGATTAAATTAAAATCTGGTGGGCGTATAAGCCGTTTAACCAAAATATTCAGTAATCCGAAATTACCAGGTCTAGATGATTACTACGAACCTTGGACTTACGATTATGACAATCTCATAAGTTCTCCAACCACAGACACAACTCCGGTAGCTCGCCCTAAATCTCTAATTACTGGTAAAGATATAAAAATTTCCTGGAGCGCTAACTGGGATGATGATCTAGGTGGAACTTATGAAACTGGGCATAAAGATCCAATGCTCAAAGGAATCGAAGATTCTGTTAAGTTTGAGTTTGAAAAATCATTTATGTTCTATCTCCCACGTATCTGTGAACATTGTTTAAATCCATCGTGCGTCGGCTCTTGTCCTTCCGGGGCAATGTATAAGCGAAGTGAAGATGGAATCGTGCTTGTAGATGGTGACAAATGTCGTGGTTGGAGAATGTGTGTTACCGGTTGTCCCTATAAGAAGGTCTATTTCAACCATCGGAGTGGAAAGGCTGAAAAATGCACGCTCTGTTTTCCTAGATTAGAGGTCGGTCAGCCCACAGTTTGCGCAGAAACTTGCGTAGGCAGACTTCGCTATATCGGACTCTTTTTATACGATGCCGACCGGGTTCTGGAAGCCGCCTCAACTGAAAATGAACAAGATCTGTATGCCGCCCAATTAGATATTCTCCTTGACCCAAATGACCCTGCGGTTTTTGCACAAGCAAGACGCGATGGGATTCCTGAGGATTGGCTTGAAGCAGCCAAGAAATCACCGGTATATAAATTGGCCAAGGAATACAAAGTTGCGCTTCCATTACACCCTGAATATCGAACAATGCCAATGGTTTGGTACATACCGCCATTATCTCCGGTTGTAGATGCACTAAAAAACACTGGAAATGACGCCGAAGACGCAAAGAATCTCTTTGCAGCAATTGATACGTTGCGAATCCCGGCACAATATTTAGCTAACCTCATGACCGCAGGAGACGTATCTGTCATTAATAAAGTGCTAAAGAAGCTCGCAGCAATGCGTTCTTACATGAGAGATTTCAATCTGGGGAATGACTTTAACGAAGACATTCCAAACTCAGTAGGAATGACTGGCGAAAATATCTATGACATGTACAAACTTTTAGCAATCGCTAAATATGTAGATAGATATGTAATTCCTGCTGCACATCAGGAAACCGCCGATAAGTTGGAAGAAGCGATGGCAGCCGGGTGCTCAGTGGATTTCACTGAAATTCCTGGTGGCCCTAATGCAGAGCGAAAGCCCGTTCCAATAGCGCTTGAGACTTTCCACCTAACTAAGAAGCGTGCTTCTGCAGAATCCTTTGACGAAACTCTAGAAGGTGGTGAGTAATGCTTGATTTAGAAACTAGGAGATTATTTGCAGCCGGAGCTATTGCCCTGCGATATCCAGAGCGCTCTTGGCTGAAATCATTTGAAGATATTGAAAATGAATTGAGTCAATTTAGTGATGAAACTAAAGAGGTTTTATGGCAATTACTCTCATACTTTGGAAGTCGATCCCTTTTGGACTTACAAATGGACTACGTCAGTCTATTTGACCGTAAACGTCGAGCATGTCTGTATCTCTCATACTACTTGAATGGTGACACGCGCCGCAGAGGAATGGCTTTACTCAACTTCAAGGAAACTTTTGCCGCAGAAGGTTGGCGAAGTACAAATGAGGAGTTGGATGATTATTTACCTACTTTATTGGAGTTCATCTCAGTAACTGACTCCCCACTTGGTTTCTCCTTACTGCAACAACATAAGGCCGGTGTTTCACTTTTAGCCATTGCGCTTAGAGATATGGGCTCACCATATGCTCTGCTGGTAAATGAAATTCTTCTCCGCATACCAGGCGATGAGAACCCAGTTACATTGAAATTGATTGAGACAGGTCCACCGATGGAGATGGTTGGACTCTCGCCATACGGAACTGAAGATAACTCAGCAATAACGGTAGGTGCGAAATGCTAAATGTTTTCTGGAACTCCGGACCATATATCGTCACAATGATTTTCATCGTGGGGATGTTCTGGCGCTACAAATTCGATAGATATGGTTGGACCTCGAGATCATCACAAATTTATGAATCTCGCTTACTACGAATCGGTTCTCCCCTTTTTCATATTGGCTTATTAATGGCGCTCGGAGGGCATGTGATGGGATTAATGATTCCTGCCTCCTTCACCGAATCGCTAGGAATCAGCGAACATCTATATCATTTAGTAGCTGTTGCCCTTGGAACAATTGCAGGAGTTATGGTGGTGTTTGGAATGACCATCTTAATTTACCGACGTAGAACCGTTTTGCGAGTTTTCCAAGTAACAACCAAGATGGATAAATTGATGTACTTAGTTTTAGGATCTTTAGTATTACTAGGCGTCTATAACACCATTGGTATCAATCTACTTGATTTGCCTGGAAAGTATCCCGATGGATATAACTACCGCGAAACTGTTTCGGTATGGTTTAGATCTATCGCTACTTTTAACCCGAAGGCAGAATTAATGAAAGATGCTCCTCTTACCTTTCAATTACATGCACTTGTCGCTATGGCACTCATTGCAATCATACCTATCACACGTTTAGTTCACATATTCTCCGCCCCTGTCGGGTATCTCTCTAGGCCATACCTTGTATATAGAAAACGCACCACCAAGAAAGCTAGGCGCGGCTGGGAGCCAACACAAGTAGGCTAGGAAATGTGGAAGCATCATTATTGCGAGAGATTGTTGAAATAGCAGGGGAAAATACTCTTCATCGCATTTTGCTGAAAACTCAAGCAGCAGCTCGGCGATTGGTTCCTAATAAGAAAGTCGAATTTACCTCTGACAATTACGCGGTAGTGATTGAAACAAATTTAGATGGTTTCAATGAAAATGAGAGAATGTTTATTGAGATAATCGCTCAAGCTGCAACTCTCTCATTAGATAATTCTTTGAACAATGATTTAGCAAATAGACTTCAAATTAACGAAGAGCGTTTACGCATTGCAAGAGACTTACACGATCGAGTTCTCCAACGAATTTTTGCCACCGGGATAACGCTTGAGGGAGCGCTCAGAAAGGCTATCGTGACTGATGTAATTGAAGCACTCAAGCAAGCAATAGTTGATTTAGATGAGACGGTAGGGGAGATCCGCACTACTGTGAATTCGCTAAAAGGACCGCAAGGCTCTCTACGACAACAAATCTTGCGGGAGATTGAAAGAGCAAGATTAGCTTGGGAGATGGTTATTGATTTTCAAGTAGGTGGTCCGATAGACACAATGGTAAATCGAGATAAGTTTGATGATATTTTATCGGTGACGACAGAACTATTGAACAACTGCGGCAAACATGGGAAGGGTGAGGGTGTTAAGTACAGTCTTGTCGTAGACGGAAGTGAATTAGAAATTTCTGTTACTAATTCAGGGATGAGTACACGAGAATTTAGATTCGGCAGTGGATTAGAAAATTGTAGCTACAGGGCAACCAAATACGGAGGAAAATTCGTTGTTAATAATCTAGAACCTGGTCTGCAAACCATTTGGAAGATTCCTTTGTGAATCAGGGCGCATACCCACTCGCGTTACTAGAGATGCCGCTTGCGTCCGTCGCTCTAACCCTAACTTTGCCAGCAATGAGCTGACATAATTCTTAACAGTTTTTTCTGCGATAAACATACTTTCAGCGATTTGTTTATTCGTTAATCCGTCTCCAATAAGCGTAAGAATTCTTCGTTCTTGATCGCTCAAATCTGCAATTTCAGCAGCTGGCGAGCCTGCAGCCCTCAGTCTCTCTCTGACGCGTTCGGCAGCATTTTGATCGAAGATATTCTCCCCAGCTGCTACCTTATGGATAGATCTTAAAAACATTTCGCCTTTTATATCTTTAAGAAGATAGCCACTTGCACCTGCCAAAATCGCCCCAAGTAAAGCTTCATCATCTGCATAAGCAGTCAACATGATTACTTTGACACCAGTAATTTGAGATTGAATTTCGCGGCAAAGTTCTATGCCATTCCCATCAGGCAACCTCACATCCAGAATCACTAGGTCAGGTTTATATTCTTTAACTGCGTTAAAACCATCAAAAACATTTCCTTGCTCGGCAACAACTTCAATGCTTTCGTCCGATTCCAGGAGATCGCGCAGGCCACGTCTGACGAGTTCATGATCATCGACTATCAATACGCGCAACACGTTAGGCAGTCTACGTTGCAACTGCCATGAAATGAAATATCGATGTCTGGTGAGGTATTGTCATGACATGCAAGAAGTAGCTCTCTATGCGGCAGCCCGGCACGCTTTTGGTGCGTCCTATGCTCAGTATGACGCTGCGAATCTTGGGGAATTGATTGAACTTATTTCATCCAAAAATGAAGCAATTGCAAAACTTCTACCTACCTGTTCATTTCTCGTCAATAGCGTTGCACAAACAGAGAGAAAAGTTTTATTGCACCCAGGGGATCAGATTGATGTTTTGCCGCAATTCGCTGGCGGTTAGCCACCTATTGCGGACATTGGCCGATCTGGTTTTTTGAAATCAATCTGGTTAATAGAGTGCCCTTTTAATTTGCCTCTCACCGAATCTTGAAAAGCAGCTTGTAATTTACTCGTGCGATCGAGCTCGGATAGCTTCGTGTCACGAAGAACCTTTCGTAGATCAGTCTCTTCGGTTGCGAATAGACACGATCGCAACTGTCCAACTGAGGTTAAGCGAAGTCGATCACATGAGCCACAGAAAGGTTTACTCACACTTGCAATGATGCCGACGGTGTGTGGCCCACCATTAATAAGGAACTCTTCAGCAGGGGCAGAACCACGAGTTCCAACGGGGGTTAACTCGAAGCTCTGAGATAGATCCTTCATAATTTGATCGGCTGTAATCATCTCTGATTGCTGCCAGGTATTGCCTGCATCGAGTGGCATCTGTTCTATAAACCGCAATTGTAGATTCTTATTCATGGCCCATTCAACAAGCGCCACAGACTCATCATCATTTATCCCACGCATTAAAACCGTATTTATTTTTATGGGATTTAGCCCAGCTTGTTGTGCAGAAGCAATGCCTTCGATGACATCTTCAAATCTGTCTCGGAAAGTTAACTTACGAAACCGAGTCCAGTCCAAAGTATCCAAACTTATATTTATACGAGTGAGGCCGGCGCTAGCGAGTGCGACGGCATATTTAGAAAGACCGACGCCATTAGTTGTAAGTGAAATTTCAGGGGAGGGATTGAGATTCTTTATCCTTTCAATAATTTCGACAATATCTGGCCGTAAAAGAGGTTCACCCCCAGTAAGACGAACTTCCTCAATTCCGAGATTTACACCTACTTCAATGACTCTGATCATTTCATCAGCGCTTAAAAGTTCTTCCGTAGGCATCCAAGATTTAAAATCAGATGGCATGCAGTAAGTACAGCGAAGCGAACAGCGGTCTGTAAGCGAAACTCGGAGATCTCGATGAACCCGGCCAAATGTATCTATCAGTGTCATGCTGAATTCACCCATTCAGAGTTTCCATCGCTAAATTCCTGGTACTTCCAAATTGGAAGCTCAGCCTTTACGCGCTCAACAATTTCTTCGCAACATCGAAGCGCTGGGTCTCGGTGCGCGGCTGAAACTGCTACAAAGAAGGCGCTCTCTCCGATTGGAATATACCCAAAACGATGGACAGCAACAGTATTGATAACCTCGTACTTCGCGGCAATTTCGTGGATTAATTTCTTAAGAACCTGCGGGGCGCTTGGGTGAATTTCATACTGGAGCTTCTCGACTTTCTTCTCCTTGTCATGATTACGTACACGCCCATCGAAAGTCACAACAGCGCCAGAAGCTAAGTCCTGAACTGTAAGGGTCAGGGCATTGGTATCTATGACTTGCTCTGTAATTTTAGCTGTGATCATGGCCAGAAAGTTGGTCGTGAATATGTGGGGCGAGCCTTTCAATAATGAGAAGTCCATCCCTTGCCGCATTCGGTGATCCCGGGAGATTGATGATGAGTGATTTTCCATTGATACCGGCAACGCCACGGCTCAAGTCCGCTGTTGGAACTTTCTCTCTCGAATGCGCTCTCAGCGCTTCTGGTATTCCAGGCATCGATTTTTCTATCAGTGCAGCCGTTGCATCGGGAGTTACATCTCTGGGAGAAATTCCGGTACCACCTGTTGTCACAATCAAATCCACATGTTGATTGATACCCAGGGTTAAAGCGGATGTAATCTCTTGAAAATCATCAGGGATAACGAGATGGTTAAGTACTTGATATCCAAATTCGGTGAGTCCATTACTTATAATTTCTCCGCTTAAATCTTGGTACTCGCCAGCTGATGCTCGATCGCTAGTAGTTATTACAAAAGCGGTCCTTATCTTGCTCATCGGGTCCAATCCCCATTTTTGCCACCACTCTTCGATACCAGCTGGATCTCAGTGATAGATGCACGGGGGTCCAAAGATTTAATCATGTCTATGAGAGTCAATCCCGCAACCGCTACTGCTGTGAGTGCCTCCATTTCCACACCTGTTCGGTCAACAGTAGTTACTTGGGCTTCAATCACAACGACATCATTGCGAATTTCAAAATCAATTTCGACCTTATTGATTTGAATTGGATGGCAGAGAGGAATGAGTTCACTAGTTTTCTTAGCAGCCATAATTCCAGCAATTCGCGAAGTTGCGATTACATCGCCTTTGGGAGTGGCCTGATTCCTAATTTCTTCGATGACGAGGGGGGAGATGAGTACCTTTGCCGAAGTTCGTGCGGTTCGTAGGGTTACATCACGGTTTGATGTATCAACCATGTGGGCATTTCCACCCTCATTCAGGTGAGTGAACTTCATACCGGTAATTCTAGCCAACGGAGTGAGGTCGGGGGATCTGTGCAGATAGCGAATCCAGAAGCGCTTGCGAGACTTCGCAACATGGCACTTCCTAGAAATTCGCCGGGTGTAAATAGACCAGATTCGAGGGTTCCCGGGAGGAGGCGAGTGAATCCAGGTTGTGCTTGAAAGTCGCTATGGCTCTGGATTACCGGCAATTCCAACAGTGGTCTTCCAAGCATTGATTCAACGATGGGTAGCGCTAGTGTCATCAAACTTACGACGGCGGAGAGAGGATTACCCGGCAGCCCCACAAGCGGTTTCCCAAGGATGGTTGCAAGAAGCTGTGGATGACCTGGCCGAACTGCAACCTCATCGATAATGATTGAACCGTTGAGATTTTCGATTGCAGCATGAAGAAAATCTCGAGGACCAGCTGCAGTTCCGCCGGTGGTAATTATTAAGTCAGCACTCTCCGTTGCGCTCTGAATAACTTTGATTGTTCCCACTAAATTGTCAGCGGCAAAGTTCTGGGAAATAACTTCACATCCCATTCTTTCAAGCCAACCCGGAATCTGAGGTCCTAGCGAATCTCGGACCAATCCGTTTGCAGGAATGCCTTCATGTTGAATTTCATCACCGAGGAGCACCATTGCAATCTTCGGTCTTCGAATTACTGAAACATTGTCATGTCCGGCAGCAGCCAGAAGTCCAATCATTCCAGGATTCAAGTACGTGCCAGCGGTTACGAGCAGATCGCCCTTGAGCGCTTCAGCTCCTGCCGGACGGATATCTTTGCCGAGAGTCGTTTCACCCATCAAAATCTCATCATGAATCTTCGCATTTTCCCAACGGATAACTCCAAATGCACCAACAGGGATTACCGCACCTGTCGCAATACCAACTGCTTCTCCAGATTTTAATGGTTCTAATCGCGGCTCTCCGGCTTTGATTTCACCCACCAAGCGCCAAGGTCCATTTCCAGAAACAACATAGCCATCCATTGCACTTGTCTCATAGGTGGGTAACTGGACGAGTGCAGTGAGGTTAGATGCCGAGACACGATTCGTCGCCCTATTGAGAGGCAAAAATTCACTGTTTAGTGGTGTTGAAATTTCTGAGGCTATTTTCCTAGCCAGATCCCAAGAGATCTCATGAAAGGTCATAAAGGAATTCTATAACGTAGTAACTGAGCCACTTCCAGCTCTTGAGGGGTATCGATATCGAGCAGGTATTCCTGATTTATTATCTCAACTGGGTTTATTACCAGATGTGCAATTAAACTTTTCATAGATCGATTGTCATGCGTATCAAATTGGCTGAGCGCTGAGATTAACGCTTTTGTTCGATAGTAGCCCGCTAATGGTTGTATAAATCCTTCCCTATCAACAGGAAGTGCAGCATCATCCTTTAACTCATTCCTCAGTTGTGGCAAGAGGATTGGGGAAAATGGCATATCTGTCGCAAAGATTGATACGTAATCATTGTCAACAAAATCAATTGCTGCATGTATTCCTGCGACCGGTCCAGAATGTATTGGTTTCTCACGCACATAACGCGCTTTCATTCCAGTCTCAGGTCCCACAATGATGAGATCTGTATCGCGAAGATTGGCGATAAGAAATTCCAGCAATGTAATATTCCCTATCATCGCCGCTGATTTATCGCTCCCGAAACGTCTGCTCGTCCCACCAGTAAGAATAATTGATGTCATCTCAGAGAATTCCGTAAAGGTTTACGTGCAATAAAGACTACAAATATTGAGAGAACTAACATCAAAGCAGATAGCGAATAGGCTGCACTTTGATCTATATCCAGCTCTTGATAGATGAGCATGGTCCATGTCTGGGTAGAGCCTGGAAGAGAACCAGCAAACATCAGCGTTGCACCAAATTCACCTATTGCTCTCGCCCATGCAAGAATTCCAGCGGTTGCTATTGCGCTCCGGGATTGCGGCAATGCGATAAGACGAAATAAGTGGGTTGGCATGGCGCGGTCAATAAGCGCCGCATCCTCTACGTCTTTGGGAAGTTGCCTAAAATTGGATTCGCAGATCAATACTACAAATGGAAGTCCAACAAAGATAAGAGCAATAATTACTGCAAGCGGGGTGAAGGGTATTGAGAAAGAAGTACTCTTATAAATAAAATGGCCCAACAGCCCGTTCCTTCCTAAGAGTGCGATGAGCGCCATTCCTGCAACGGTCGGGGGAAGAACAATAGGAGCCAGAATCAAAGGTCTGATGATATGTAAAAATCTACTTTTACTCTTTGCTAGCACCCATGCAAGCGGAGTTCCAAGTGCAAGCGCAATAACCACAGCAAGAAATGAAGTCCACATCGAAAGCCATACAGCTCGGAGATCTCCCAAGTTGCTAAAGTAATTTAGCCAAGAGACCTTCATTAAAAGCGCGAGCATAGGTGCTATAACAATAAATCCAGCAATAGCTGCAAGAGTTTTAGTGAGACCGCTAAATTTTATGGTCATCCAAATCCCTTTGCATGAAGCAATGCAAGTGTGGAGCGTGAAGTTAAGTAGTGAAAGTATTGTGTGACGTAACGATTCTTGTTCAATTGGGCTATTTGATACTGTGTAGTTGCTGCCGATTTATCTCTTGGATTTATGGCTCTCAACTGTGTGGGATTTGCTCGTACATCGGTTTTATAGATAAATGCAGCATCTACCTCATGTGATTTCACCTTCTGTACTGCACTAGAAACACGAAGTTCGAGAGAGACTGGCTTGCTAGTAACTCCTTCACCAACGAGTGCAGCATCTGTTGCAATTCCGCAAGGCACTTCATGGGCACATTGGATCCACGATACGGATCGGTTGAGATCCAGGAACGTCTTAATTTTTGAATGAATCGGAACCCCAAGCACAATCTGGTTAGTCACATAATTTCTGCCAGCAGCGATACCTTTCATATCTTCAGGTGAGGCCGATACGAATATATCCGCCGGTGCACCAGATTTAATTTGTGTAGCAAGAGTCGGCGATCCCAAGAATGAGTAAACAATCTTTACCCCAGGGTGTTTAGTTTCGTAACTCTTTCCTAATGCGGTATATGCCTCTGAGAGACTCGAAGCGGCAAATACTCGGATTTGAACGCCGGCAGCGGAGGGCATTACAGCAAATGCTGTCATAAAGAGAATGAGAGCAGTTGAAGAAACGAACTTACGCGTACTCATTGCTTCTTTAGCTCTCATTCTTAAGAGAAGACAACTGTGCGGTGGCCGACGATAAAGATTCGGTCTTCGGCGAATAGTTGAACTGCGCGAGATAGCACGCGACGTTCGATATCACGACCGATGGAGATCAACTGTTCCGGTGTAGCTGTATGGCCAACGTGCGCGACATCTTGCTCGATGATTGGCCCTTCATCGAGATCAGCTGTGACAAAGTGCGCCGTAGCGCCAATTATTTTTACGCCACGATCATGTGCTTGGTGATAGGGCTTTGCACCTTTAAATCCAGGTAAGAACGAGTGATGAATGTTGATGATCTTGCCGGGAAGTGCAGCGCAGAAACCGGATGACAGAATCTGCATATAGCGGGCAAGCACAACGAAATCGATTTGGAGTTCTTCGATCTTCTTGAGCATCACTGCTTCTTGAGCGAGCTTATTGGTGGCGTCAATGGGCAGATACAAAAATGGAATTCCGTGAGACTCAACTAAATTCTTGAGATCTTCGCGATTGGAAATTACGAGAGGAATTTCGATTGGCATCTCATTGAGTTCTAGAAGATAGAGAAGATCGCGCAGGCAGTGGCTCTCTTTGGTGACGAGAACAAGTGCACGCGGCTTCTCTTGTGTTGGGCGAATATGAAGTGATGGGTTGAACTGTGCCAACCCCGACTGCAAAGTTGCCACAGCCCTATCAAGAGAATGCGCGGACTCAAAGCGAGTGGGCATGACAAATGTATTTGTGGCATGGTCGGTAAATTGTTGGTTCTCGATGATATTGCCTTCAGCCGCCAGAACAGCGCTGGTCATCGCGTGAACGATGCCAGGTTGATCAGCACATTGCAAAGAGGCGATGAGATCCATGCGCGAATTCTACGGATTTAATGCTTAATGGTAAATCGCTGCAAGCTCTTAGGCGCCCACCAGTTGCGCTCTCCGAAGAGTCGCATCAACGCTGGAACCAAGAGACCGCGCACGATAGTTGCATCAAGCATCACGGCAAGAGCAACTCCAAAGCCCATCGACTTAATAGATGTGACACCACTGAGTACAAATGACGCAAAGACCACTGCAAGTAATACGGCAGCAGCCGTGATGATGCGCGCAGATCTTTGCAGACCAATCGCAACGGCATCTTCATTGGACTTTCCTGCATCGTGTTCAAAATACCTCGAAGTTAATTCTGCTTGGAATGATGAAGAAGCGAAACACGAATCGTACATAGTTTGGGGCCTTTCACAAGATGCACAACGTTTCTTACTTTTCTTAGGAAGAAGTGCATGTTCTGGCAAAGTCCCAGCAAGTCTTCTGAAGTCAGCCACAGAACACTGGATGCAAATAGAGGAATTAAACTCAAAATTTACCAAGCAAAAGCTAAATGTGAGCGAAGAGCTTGCAAAACTCATCCAAAGCACAGAGTCTCTTGGTCTGAAGTCTCATGAATTAGGTGTTTGGTCATTTGGCCTGCTTCAAATAGGAGAAGACGAATGGGTATCTGAGATACCTACAAAAGAACGACTCGTTGCAATTCATTGGATTGAATCAAAGGGTTCTTTGCAACAGATTTCTGTATGGAGTGACTTTCACGATGAAACTTTAGTAACGATACTTACGAAATTGACTTCGCCTATAGATGGGAAACTGGCTATCAGCACATCCCATGGCCTGCTCTTGTTGAGCCAAAGGGGCGAAAGTGACCTCAAGGAATTGCTTGAGCTTTCATTTTGAGTACTTTAGTTACTATCAACCAATTTTTTGAGGAAATTATCCTTTATGCCAATTGAGCCAGGCTTAGAGAAAACTCTATACAAATTAATCAAAAAGCATGCCAAAAAGCGTGTTGACCTTTTTGCCGCGTTCACCGCAGCAATTGAAGCAAACTTTGGATTATTTCCTGAAGTTTCAATCTTGGCCATGTGCGCCTTATCTGAGAAGGAAATTTGGCTTCTGCGCGAAGATTCTGTACAAGAAATCCCTTTAGTTCACTTGAAGCCAGAATTCGAAAAGCCGAACCACCTGTCAGTTCCAAACACCTTTAGCTTTCAATTTCTTCCTAACCGAGGAAATCTCTCAATAAGACCTGTCGAGTCAACGAAGCAAATAAATGAGTTTTCGTTCTGGCTATCCAATTTAGCTGAACGAGAAAATCTGAACTGGTGGCCTGAGTAGATTCCAAATAGTTTTGTTGAATTTTGGTGGGCTAAAAGTGGGCTTAAAAGTTTGGCCTGAATACAAACACTTCTAAATCTCAAAAGAAACAGATGTCTCACGCTTAAATATGGCGGAGACGAGGAGATTCGAACTCCTGAAGGGTTTTACCCCTCACCTCGTTAGCAGTGAGGCGCACTAGACCGGGCTATGCGACGTCTCCAATTACCGAGGAAGTTTACCCCGCCCTTAGTCGAGCGCGAGCACCTTGATAAGAGGCGTAGTCTCAGTAGCAACAACTTCTCGGGCGTTTGTGAAGTATTTTCGTGGGTCAGCCGTCTTTACGTCAGTGGCAAGACTCTCCCTAACTGCATCAGTAAATGGATGATTAAGGTGCGTTGCGATATTCATCTTCTTCATTCCCGCCCTCATTACCGCTTGGGTCTCTGAGTCATATGCCCCAGAAGATCCATGAAGAACCAGTGGAATGGTGACGGAAGGTTTTGACTGCTGAACCAGCTTCTATCTCGCCAACAGCTTGGCGGTGGCAGTACCCTCGGCGCACGACCTTCGATAAGTCAAACGAGAATATTGAAATGAAGAAGAATCTTCACATCCCCTGGCTTCATACCAGTAATCGCAAGCGCTGCGATCTGTGAATCCATACATGTAACGATTGCCAAAACCCCCGTACCGCCCTGCCACTTAAGACCCACTGGGACGGAGTTTGCGGCAAACTCTCGGTTTGCCGCTGCAAGATCCGAGAAGTCCGATGCGATATATAGAGCCTAGTAACGGCAGGGTCTAGCACCAGATAACCCTTTTCACCTGCGGCTGACGGGCGTAGTCTTCTCGCTGGTCCTGGACGCGCTGGAGTAGATATGAACCAAGCAAAGCGAGCAATCCACGAGCTCCTAGAGGTAGCTGGTGTTCGGTTAAACGCCGATGAACCGTGGAGTCTGCATGTTAAGGATGAGCGGCTCTGGCAACGAGTGATGAGCCAGAAGCAACTTGGCCTGGGTGAGGCTTACATGGATGGTTGGTGGGAATGCGCGGCCATAGATGAGATGCTCACCAGATTATTGGCTGTCGACCTCAAAACTGTGCTCAAGCCAAATCCTGCACTCGTGCTCTCCTTATTGCGCTCCACGCTAGTTAATCGACAACGTTTTGGGCAAGCAGCGCGCAATGCCAAGTTTCATTACAACATCGGAAATGACCTTTATCAGCGGATGCTTGGCAGGGAGATGGTCTACAGCTGCGCTTATTGGCAGAACGCTCGAACTCTTGATGAAGCACAAACGAATAAATTGGATCTCATCTGCAGGAAATTGAAGCTCGAACCTGGCATGAAAGTTTTGGATATCGGTAGTGGTTGGGGTGGTTTCTTACGCCATGCAGTGCGAAATTATGGAGTTCATGGAGTTGGGATCTCCCCGGCAGATCAACAGAACCTACTTGCCCGAGAACTCTCTGCCGGCCTCGGCATAGATTTCCAACAGAAGGACTATCGAGAGATAACGGGTAGATTCGACCGAGTGGTGTCGGTGGGCATGATGGAACATGTCGGGCCGAAGAACCTCAAGGCTTTCTTCATCAAGTGCAGCGACTTGCTGACATCAGATGGAGTGATGCTGCATCACACGATTGGTTCTACCTTCTCAAAGAATGTTACAGACCCCTTCTTTGACAAGTACATATTCCCCGGAGGCGTCCTGCCCTCGTTAGGACAGATATCACGCGCCGTCGAGAAAGAGTTGATCATCGAGGACGTTCACAATTTCGGCCCGAATTACGACCCGACATTGATGGCATGGAAATCCAATATCTCCGCTCGTTGGGAAGAGATTCCTCATTATGACCGGAGGTTTCGGCGGATGTGGGAGTACTACTTGCTCGCCAGCGCGGCCGGCTTCCGGGCGCGAAGGCTTCAACTCTTCCAAGTCGTCCTTCGGAAGGAGAGCCGCTTAGGCGAGTACCGATCGGTTCGATAGTAGGGATTTCCATAGGAGATAGGGCTATGCCACGTCTCCAGTTTCAGACAAGTTTACCCACTCCTAATGAAAGCTTGGAATTCAGCCTGTACGCTCTTGCTTTATGAGCACATTCGATAAAGAGGCGAGAAGAAAGCTTCCCTCACGCCCTCACGATATTCCAACTCCTGAGCCATTGATGAAGTTCATGGAGCAAGGTTGGGCTGCCTCGCCTCTAAAAGACCTAAAACGGATTAGCGCTGCAGGTTTTGCTGCCAAACGCAGAGATCTCTTATCGAAAGCGTTCCCAGGAAAGAGGCTAGTTATTCCTGCTGGAACATTTAAGGTCCGTAGCAACGATACCGACTATCGCTTCAGACCTCACACCGCTTTTTCTTGGCTCACCGGAATTGGTGGAAGTGATGCGGTCCCTGATTCAATCCTGGCTCTAGAACCTAATGGCTCCAGCCATGAGAGTCTGTTATTTATTCATCCTAGATCTGACAGAGAAAAGAATGATGAGTTCTATAGAAACCCAAGGCATGGAGAATTCTGGATTGGTAGAAGAATGACTTTAGAGGAAAATGGGTTTGCCTATGGCATTACCGTGCGCCATATCGATTCACTAGATGACTTTCTGTCGATTGAAAAGGAAACTCTCATTATCCGTGACGAGGATAGTTATATTGATTCCAGAGTCAAAGAAAATGGCGGCGATGCAGAACTCTCTTCATGGGTTTCTGAGGCGCGATTAGTTAAGGATGAATATGAAATAGCCGAAATGCGCAAGGCGATTGATTCAACCCATCGTGGTTTCGAAGATATGATTAGGGCAATTCCTAGCGCGATTGGCAAGAAGCGTGGAGAGAGATTGATTGAGGGCGCCTTTTTCACTAGAGCCAGATTTGAAGGAAATGATCTGGGCTATGACAGCATCGTGGCGGCAGGCTCTCACGCTTGCATCCTGCATTGGATTCGAAATGATGGGCAACTGCGAGATGGGGAGCTGCTTCTAATTGATGCTGGCGTTGAAAGGGATTCTCTATTCACGGCTGATATCACTAGAACTTTCCCTATAAACGGCAGGTTTAGCCCAGCACAACGCAGGATCTATATGTTGGTTTATGAAGCACAGAAAGCTGGGATGAAGGCAGTAAAACCCGGGGCGAAGTTTCGTGACTTTCACATAGCGGCGAGCGGAGTTCTCGCCAGAGGCCTTGAGGAAATGGGAGTGCTGCCAATTTCAGCTGAGGAATCTCTAAAGCCTGATGTGGGGCTACACCGTCGCTGGACTGTGCATGGAACGGGGCATATGTTGGGCATGGATGTTCATGATTGCGCAAAGGCTCGAAAAGAAGCTCATACTGAAGGTGTCTTGAAAGAAGGGATGATCCTAACTGTTGAGCCAGGCCTATATATCCAACCTGATGACACTTTATTCCCCGCAGAATACCAAGGAATTGGAGTGAGAATCGAAGATGACGTTTTGGTCACTAAAGATGGTTGCGAGAATCTAAGTAGCGCTATGCCAACTCACCCTGACGAGATCGAGGCGTGGATGGCAGAATTAACCTCTAAGTAGAGGTTCGCAATCTCGCGCTGGGATAAATCTATATTCCTGATTCCAGGTTATCCCCAAAGGTCTGACGTATCTTTCAACATTGCCAACTTCTTCTAGCTTAGCGATAGCAGTTACAAAACCACTCTTATCGCCTCTTAAGAAGAGTTCCCGCTCTTTTGTTCCATTTTCTGATGGCAGGCTATAAAAACCACGGGCTACGCCATTGGTGTAGCTGCCAAGAAATAGACCTTTTGATGGTTCGCCATTGACATTCTTCGAATAAAAGTCAGCCGAGATAGTGTTGTTATCATGATAATGAACATTAAATACATAGAGATCTTCAGGTAGCTCTGCCATATAACAACCAGTGATCTTCTCGCTATTTGCCTGCTCTGGTGTTCGAAGCGAGTCGATAGCCGCTTTTATGACTGGGATTGCATCCTCTAGTGAATCAAAGAAGGTCGCTCCAACCTGAATCCATGAGCCATTGATCAATAAATTGACCGACCGGATGTGATACTCGCCTTGACCTTGAGCACCTTCGCTTAGGTAATAGGCCGCTTCCTCCCCTATCTCAGGTAAATCGATTTCTTTCTGCCCAGCACTATTCCAGCCTTGAGATAGCTCGGTGAAGAGAGTCTTATTATCTGGTGCCCATAGAATCGTCGCCCCTGCCTCAGCTTCTTGCAGTCCATAAGTGCAAGCAATCCCCCCGGCGTTATAGGCGGCATATAACTCCGTTCCCTCTGCTGGCTCCCATTCGGTCTCAATGTATTTAGCCCCAACAATTCTTGGCAAGACAGATTCTAAGACTTTAGTCTCTGCGCAATTACTAGGAACCGAGGGAAGTTTTGGAGCAGCTATTTCTTCTCGGCCACCACAAGATGTTAGTAATATGGCAGAAATTAGAAGTGTCGCACCCTTCTTCATATCAATATTGTTGCGCAATCTGGATGCCTAGACCTGCAGCAAGTAGAGCTAAGGTGTAGTTCCCAAAGAGATTTAATAGAAGGACCAACTGCTCACGCCTTCTTGCCTCTTCAAATAGATCCATAGCAAAGGCTGACCAGGTAGTAAGCGCTCCTGAGAAGCCCATCAAGGCAAAGGCGGTGTTGGTCTCTGACTCAAGGATTAATCCAAGAAGAAAAGAGCCTGACACGTTTACTAACAATATCCCTAGAGGAAACTTGAGATAGCTTCTTAGATACTCCACAATCACATACCTGACTGGAGCTCCAATGAACGCTCCAAATAGAAAGTAGCTCAGCCTCATGATTTCACCTTTGGCTTTATGGCAAAGAGAATCATCAGGCTCACCAAGACGCTACTGAAGAAATACGCTACATCTCTTACTGTATTTTCTTGCACGTGGATAACCGCAACTGATGAAAAGGTGGTTAGACCCGCAGCAAAACCCGGGATTAAAGTTAGGCGAATTAGCTCTGATGTTGTTAGACGAAGTGCAATAAAGCCTGCTACTGCCACGCCAAACATATTGACTAAGAACAAAGCTTTTTCATCGCCTTCTGAGACAGTAAGATAGCGAAGCAGTGAACCGAGAGTTCCCCCGATGGCAACTGCCAATAAGCGTCTCAACTTGGCTTTGGTTAGGCTTTATTGACTAATTTGTTGGTAAGACCTGAAATTAGACTGATAATCAGAGCACCTATTAGGGCCGAGGTGAATCTGTCTATCGTCAGTACATCACTCCAGCGATCAACTAAGGTCAACATCGCAGCATTAATCACAAAGATAAATAGCCCGAAAGTCAGTATGACAGCAGGTAGGGTAAATAGCTTTAAGGCCCCTCCAAGAAAAGTGTTGATGACTCCGAATAAAGCTGCCACCCAGAAGTAGTTCCATGCACCATCTCGGATCTGTATACCTGAAACTATGAAAGTTGTTAGCCAGAAGGCAAGCGCCAAAATTGCCCAGCGCTTAACTATGCTCATTAACTTATCCCTTCCCGCTTTCTAATCCTTGAGCCAAGCCACTGAATAGGATCGTATTTTACATCAACTACTCGCTCTTTCATTGGAATAATGGCGTTATCAGTGATCTGGATATGTTCTGGGCAGACTTCAGTGCAGCACTTAGTGATGTTGCACATCCCAAGGCCGTGCTCTTCTTGGGCCTTCTGTTTGCGATTACGTAATCGATCTAGCGGATGCATATCTAGCTCTGCGATACGGATAAAGAAGCGAGGGCCAGCAAAAGACCTCTTGTTTTCTTCATGATCGCGAATGACATGGCAGGTGTCCTGGCAGAGGAAGCATTCAATGCATTTGCGAAACTCTTGGCTTCTTTCGACATCGACTTGAGCCATGCGGTATTCCCCAGGCTTCAAATCCTCAGGGGGAGCAAAAGAGGGAACTTCCATAGCCTTTCTGTAATTAAAGGAGACATCAGCGACTAAGTCTCGAATCACCGGAAATGCCCGCAGTGGAGTGACAGTTATCGTCTCATCATCTGCAAAAGTATTCATACGTGTCATGCAGGCAAGACGAGGCTTGCCGTTAATTTCCACAGAGCAGGAACCGCATTTTCCAGCCTTACAGTTCCATCTAACCGCTAGATCTGGCATCTGAGTGCCCTGCACGCGATGGATCACATCCAGAACCACTTCGCCTTCATTGGCCTCAACGCTGACGTCTTCTAGCTTGCCCTCTTTGGCATCGCCGCGCCAGATACGTAAGTTCACTTTGCGAGACATTAATTGCCATCCTTCGCAAGTTCTGCTTCAGTGTAATACTTCTTTAGCTCATCCATCTCAAATACTTCAATCAACTCACTCGGAAGCATCTCTGATTTGTCAGCCTCAACTTCTATCTGACTACCGCTCCACTTACTTAGATGATTGGTGTGGCGCCAATTAGGATCCATCTTAGGGAAATCATCGCGGGTATGACCACCTCTAGATTCTTTTCGAGCAAGGGCTGAGCGGGCAATCGATTCCGAGACCAATAACATATTTTCTAAGTCCAAAGCTAGGTGAAAACCTGGATTAAATGCCCTGCCACCAGATGCCTTGACTTGGGCAGCTCTATTGCGAATTGAATCTAGTCTTACTAAAGCAGTAGATAGCTCTCTTTCGTTTCGAATGATCCCCACTAGATCCTGAGTCACATTCTGAAGTTCGTCATGGAGGGCATAAGGGTTCTCACTACCATTGCGAGTGAAAGGTTCATTCAAGTGATTGTGTGCTCTTGCAATTTCTTTATCGCTTACAGATGGCCTGATACTTGAATGCTTCCTTACATACTCCGCAGCTCCTACCCCAGCACGTCTTCCAAAGACCAAAAGATCTGAAAGTGAATTACCGCCAAGACGATTGGAGCCATGCATCCCACCTGCTACTTCACCTGCGGCAAATAACCCTGGAACTTCATAAGCCGCAGCAGTATCAGGGTCTACCTTCACTCCACCCATTACATAGTGACAGGTTGGGCCAACTTCCATTGGTTGCTCGGTAATGTCAACATCAGCTAGCTCCTTAAATTGATGCCACATCGAAGGCAAGCGGCGTTTGATCTCATCAGCGGGTAGGCGCTTTGAGACATCAAGATAAACCCCACCGCGTGGTGAACCACGTCCTGCTTTGACTTCAGAGTTAATGGCGCGGGCTACCTCATCTCGAGGCAATAACTCTGGTGGGCGACGATTGTTGTTCTGGTCTTCATACCAACGATCGGCCTCTGCTTCATTCTCTGCATACTTATCCTTAAATACCTCAGGAATGTAATTGAACATGAAACGCTTGCCTTCGCTATTGGTAAGAACCCCGCCATCGCCACGGACAGATTCGGTGACTAAGATTCCTCTAACAGATGGCGGCCAGACCATGCCGGTCGGATGAAATTGCACAAACTCCATATCAACTAGAGCAGATCCTGCCCTTAGCGCTAGAGCGTGACCATCGCCAGTTCCTTCCCAGGAATTGGAAGTGATCTTAAATGACTTACCGATGCCGCCTGTTGCTAGAACTACAGCAGGTGCTTCAAATAGAACTTCATCTCCACTCTCTCTCCAATATCCATAGCAACCAGAGACTTTCTCCCCATCTTTTAATATCTCAGTAACGGTGAGCTCTGCAAAAACCTTTAGATATTTCTCAGCATCACCATGTTCTTTAGCATCGGCTTGTTGCATAGCAACAATCTTTTGTTGCATAGTTCTAATCAACTCAAGACCAGTTCTATCACCAACGTGGGCTAGGCGGGGATATTCATGCCCACCAAAATTCCTCTGCGAAATACGCCCGTCTTTTGTCCTATCAAAGAGGGCGCCCCAAGTCTCTAGCTCCCAAATGCGATCTGGGGATTCTTTGGCGTGCAGCTCGGCCATTCTCCAGTTATTTAGGAACTTTCCACCACGCATGGTGTCTCTAAAGTGAACTTCCCAGCCATCGTTATCGTTGACATTGCCCATGGCAGCAGCAGCCCCACCCTCAGCCATAACGGTGTGGGCCTTGCCAAATAGTGATTTACAGATGATTGCTACACGAAGGCCTGCTTGGCGCGCTTCAACTGCAGCGCGAAGCCCTGCCCCTCCTGCGCCAATAACAACTACATCAAAGTTATAGCGACTGAATTTAATATCGTTATTCATCGCCGGCCTAGAAGAAGTATAAATTGTTTATGGAGCCAGAGGCCACCAGGCGGACATAAAAGTCGGTAAAGGCCACGACAAATAGCGAGATCCAAGCAAACGTTGGATGGCGGTGATTTAGTACTGAGACCCAACTCCACATTTTGTATCGAATGGGATGTTTGGAGAAATTACGTAGCCTGCCACCAATGGTGTGCCGACAGGTATGGCACGATGCCGAATATAGCCAGAGCATGGTGGCATTTAGCCATAGAACTAATGTGCCAACGCTCATATGCCCCCATTCGCCCTCTGGGTTCTTAAAGGCAATAATGGCGTCATAGGTCAGAATCACATTAAGGACTAGACCGGCATAAAAGAACCATCGGTGCCCATTCTGCAAGATAAGCGGAGCTCTGGTTTCGCCAGTGTATTTAGAGTGAGGCTCAGCAACTGCGCATGCCGGTGGTGACATCCAGAATGAACGGTAATAAGCCTTGCGGTAGTAATAGCAAGTTAAGCGAAAACCCAGTGGAAAAAGCAAAATGAATAGCGCTGGCGAAATCAGTAATCCAAATATTGTTACTGAACCGATAGGTGCCCCGAAATGAGCTGCCCCCTCAATGCATATCGTTGAAAGACATGGGGAGTAGAAGGGTGATAGTAATGGCCCTGCAAAGTAATACTCATTTTCCAAAGCACGAAATGTTGCATAGATAATAAATAGAACCAAAACAGCGACAGTAATTAAGGGTTGCAGCCACCAACGATCAGTTCTAAGAGTCCGTTGCTCTATTGTGGCCCGAGTTGCAGAAAAAACGCCTATCGCCACTCGATACCTCCTTGCAAAACTGGTAGGGGAATACCTCCTTATTTTCCTAGTGATAGCTAGATCCCGCCAGAGAAAGCCTTATGAATTCGCCCACAAGAAGTTAAGGACTGGGCCAAGGAGCTGGCGGAGGGCGTGGGATTTGAACCCACGAAGGTTTCCCTTGCCGGTTTTCAAGACCGGTGCACTAGGCCACTATGCGAGCCCTCCGTGGGGAAACTTACCTTTACCTGGAGGGGTCTTCAAAATCCAAAGAATCCAGAACGGGTTTTAGATGAATTCGAAAGCGCAGTGATGCCATCTGAATTGCCACAATGGATACTGCTGAAACTCCGAGAGCGATATTCAAATCAAGTGCGCTCTTCTCAAGTAATACAAATAGCGCAGCTCCAACCCCAGATGCTGTCGCATAGAGTGGGCCACCGGTAAATATCTGTGGAGTTATTCTGCAAACCACATCACGTAGAACCCCACCACCAACAGCAGTTAATACTCCAAGCAAGATTGCAACCAACTCTGAAGTTCCATGAACAATTGCCTTGTAGGTCCCAGCAATTGCAAATAGTGACATTGCCGCGGAATCTAGGAAAACTACAGCGCCACTTGCCTTCTTATACCAACGCCCGATAAGAATTGCTACCAGACAAGAGGCAACAGCGGTGAGAATATATCTATCTTGCATCGCCGCAGGTCTGCCGACTGCAAGTAATAGGTCTCGCAAAATACCACCACCAAGCCCAGTTAGTATTGCAACCGAAATCACTCCAACTAGATCAAAGCGCTTATAGAAAATAGCAAAGAGCGCTCCTTGAAGAGCGCCTATGAATACCGTCGATAAATCTAGCCAGATGGGAATATTGATCATTCTGGCAGCTCCAAAAGTTTCTCTATCTCCTTTGCTACGCCATCTTCTTCATGAGGCTCTGCGACAAACTTCGCATGATTAATAGCATCAGGATGCCCGTCTGCCATAGCCCAAGAACGTGAAGCCCAGGCCAGCATAGTAAAGTCATTAGGATTGTCGCCAAATGCCACAGTTTCATCTGCGCTTATGCCATATCTGGCAGCGATCCTTGCAAGTGTTTCTCCCTTTGAAATTCCATGGGCGTTAATCTCAAGAAGCGAATCATGAGGGTTTGAATGAGTAACTGTGGCAATCCCCTCTAGTTCTATTTTAGCAATTCTCAACATCTGATCTGAGGTGAGCGCTTGGTCTGAGCATCGGGCCATTATTTTTATTGCAGGGCTATCGATAATCTCTCTGATGTCATCAACTCCAACATTGTCCTGACCAACATCCCAGCGAGGCAGATATTTCTTCTCACGGAGGAAATAGTCATGCCATTCAACGGCAAATGAGATCTCAGGGATTTTGCGACGCAGGCGATTTACTGTCTCTATCTGATTTTGCACAGGCATCGCCCACTCCTCCAATACTCGCTCATTATGTATGTCATAGAGCAGCGCGCCATTAGCACAAATGCTATGGCCAAAAGTAAGAGCTTTGGCAATCTCTGGCATCCATCTCGGCGGCCGTCCTGTGGCATAAAAGATCTCGATACCTAATTGATGGGCTGCATTAAGGGCGGCCTTGGTGCGCTCCGAAATCATTCCGTAATGAGCAACTATGGTGCCATCAAGATCTGTTGCAATCAATTTAGGGCGGCGAGTAAGTGCGCTCAATTAGCCACCGGCGTCAAACGTTCCATACCAAGAAGGCCTTGAAGAGCCTTGGGGAGTACTACCGAACCATCGCTTTGTTGGTGGTTCTCCAGTATTGCAACGATCATTCTTGAGATGGCAACCAATGTTCCATTGAGAGTTGCTACTGGCGTGGTTGCCGACTCTCCCTTGGTGCGGATATTGAGCCTTCTTGCTTGGAAGTCACTGCAATTAGAGGTGCTAGTTACTTCTCTATAAGCGCTCTGGGTAGGAATCCATGCTTCACAATCGAATTTGCGATTAGCGCTAGAGCCAAGATCCCTAGTTGCGACGTCAATGACTCGGTAGGGGATCTCCATGGCATTTAGGAAATCCTTCTCCCAATTCAATAGTCTCTCATGTTCTGCTGCTGCATCCTGCATGGCGCAGAATGAGAACATTTCGACTTTATCAAATTGATGAACACGAATAATCCCCCTAGTGTCTTTCCCGTAAGACCCTGCCTCTTTGCGAAAACATGGGGAGTATCCGGCATAACGAATTGGAAGTGACTTGGCATCTAATATCTCATCCATATGGAAAGCTGCTAGAGCAACTTCGCTGGTTCCAACCAAATAGAAGTCCTCATCCTTTAGATGAAATACGTTTTCGGCAGCCTGGCCAAGAAAGCCCGTGCCCTCCATCGCTGCAGGTTTCACTAGAACTGGAGGAATCACTGGGATGAAGCCTGCTTTACTCGCGCTAGTCATGGCGTAATTAACTAGAGCTAGCTCCAAAAGTGCCCCGACTCCAGTCAGATAGTAGAAGCGAGTCCCAGAAACTTTGGCGGCTCGCTCCACATCAATCGCTCCCAATGCTTTACCCAGCTCAACATGATCCTTTGGCGTGAAATCAAAATCCCTTGGCCTACCAACTTCTTCCAATACCTTGAAGTCTTCCTCCCCGCCAACAGGTGCTGCTTTGTCAACAATGTTTGATAGTGACATCGCAATCCTTTTGAACTCTGCCTCGGTCGCACTCTTCTTAATATCAGCAGCCTTTACGGCATCTGATAAGACCCTGGCTTTCTCTAAGAGAGCTGCCTTTTCCTCACCTTCTGACGCTCCCACACTCCTTGAAAGCGCGTTCTGCTCAGCCCTGAGTGATTCAAATTCCACAATCGCACTTCGGCGAAGTTCATCTGCGGCAATTACCCGCTCAACAAGCGCTGGATCCTCTCCGCGGGCGACTTGAGATTCCTTAACTAACTGCGGATTCTCACGCAATACCTTTATATCAATCATCTATATCTTCTCTCCGGCGCGCACTGCCGCTAGCCAAGCATTTGCCCGCTTGAAAGAGTTATCGGCAGTAGTTGCAGTGGTGGTAGGAGTAACTTTATCTGCTCTTGGGTAGGAACCTAGATATCGTAGGTCTTCACATATTCTTCTAAGCCCGGTTAGCGCATCGCCTACGCGCTCTTCATTTATATGGCCTTCCACATCAATAATGAAGTGATAGCTGCCCAGCTCTTTGCCTGTTGGGCGAGATTGAATGAAGGTGAGATTAACCCCTCGCATTGAGAACTCGGTTAGAACCTCAAGAAGTGCTCCAGCGTGATCTGCTCCAATAAATGCCACAAGCGATGTTCGATCATGGCCGGATAGAGCGGGGACTAAACCGGGTTTTCCTACCAACACAAAACGGGTAACTGCTCCATTGTTATCACCAATATCGTTGGCAACAGCGCTAAGTCCATACTCTTTTGCCGCCGCAGGGCTTGCGATTGCAGCATCAAAACCGCTATTTGCTAAATCTGCCGCTGCAGCCGCTGTTGATGAGGCGGGAACAATCTCGGAATCTGGATAATTGTCAGCGATGAAATTGCGGCACTGCGCCTCGGCATGGGGATGGGTGGCGATTTTATGAATGGGGGAACTCTCTTTCCCTTTAACCACAAGAAGTGAGAATGAAACCGGAAGAGTGATTTCTTTATAGATAACCAGAGGCTCGCCTATCGCCAACTCATCGAGAGTCCTGGCGACAACTCCCTCTACCGAATTTTCAATAGGGACCAGGGCGCGATCTGCTTGAGAATTTCTAACAGCATTTAGGGCGGCGGTGACATTGGCATAAGGGTGCAACTCATCGCTTGCTTGTGCGATAGTGCGTAGCGCCTCTTCTGTGAAAGTTCCAGTTGGCCCTAAATATGCGTATCTTGTCACTGCGTAAGGATACTCGTAGGGCCATCTTGCCCGCATACTCTTTTATCAATAGCGATTTGCGCGTTAGGCTTCGCATTATTATGGCGGCAAAACTGAACTTCTCTGATATCGCCTGGCGATCTGAAGTTGGCCTGCGACGCCAAGGCAATGAAGATTCAGCTCTGGTCTCTGCCTCACTTCTTGCAGTAGCAGATGGCATGGGTGGATATGTTGGCGGAGAGATCGCATCAAGAACTGTAATTGAAAAGTTAATCCGACTCCTGCCAACTCTTGAAAGCCCAGAGTTAGACAATGAATCCAGAGAAGATCTTTTGCGTTCATCGGTTGAGAGTATGGATGCGGCCATTGCTGAAATTGGAGCCGCGCGCCCTGAGCTAATTGGCATGGGAACCACGCTTACATCCCTAGCGCTCTTTGATAGCCACTTACTTTTGCTCCACTTAGGAGATTCGCGGGCTTATCGCCTACGCGGCAAGAAAATAGAGCAGTTAAGCCATGACCACACCGTGGTTCAGGAGCTAGTAGACCAAGGAAGGCTTAGCCCTGATGAGATTGCTGATCATCCGCAAAGATCTTTTCTAACTCAAGGGCTTATGGGTAAGGAGAATCTCTCTCCCGTTCTTCTTGCTTATCCAGTATTAAAGGGTGATAGATACCTGCTTTGTACTGACGGGTTAACTGCAGTTCTTGATGAGGCCAAAATTGCCAAAACGCTCCAGCAAGACTTAGCAAGTGCTGTAAATTCTCTAATTGAGCTCACCTATAAAGCTGGAGCCCCAGATAACGTCACGGTGATAGCAGCAGAGGTTGGCGAAGGTAAGGCAAACGTTAGAACTCAAGGCTTTGGAGCGGCCTCATGAAAAAGATACTAGGGGGTCGCTATGAACTAGGGGCGATGATTGGCACCGGTGGAATGGCTGATGTTTACTTAGCGCAAGACAAAAGACTTAATCGCCAAGTTGCTATCAAGATATTAAGAAGTGATTTGGCCAGAGATCCTTCATTTGTCACAAGATTTAACAAAGAGGCGCTATCTGTTGCCGCTCTAAATCACCCAGGAATCGTCTCTGTCTATGACTCGGGTAAGCAAGATAGCCCTAGCGGGGCTATGCCATACATAGTTATGGAGTATGTAGAGGGCAAGACGCTGCGCCAGATTGTCAATGAAGGTGAGGATCTTGGGTTGAATCGCGCTGTTGAACTAGTTGAGGGAATCTTAGTTGCGCTGCAATACTCGCACAAGAATGGAATCATTCATCGCGATATAAAGCCAGGGAACATCATGATTACTGATAGCGGTGATGTGAAGGTGATGGATTTTGGCATTGCAAGGGCTCTTACTGATGCCGGAGCTACCATGACTAGCGCTTGGAACATCTTTGGAACTGCACAATATCTCTCACCGGAGCAAGCAACTGGGGCTCAAGCAGATGCTAGAAGTGACCTCTACTCTGTTGGTTGCCTACTCTATGAGCTATTAGCTGGAAGACCTCCCTTTACTGGTGAGACCCCAGTTGCTATTGCCTATCAACATGTCTCGGCGCCGCTTACACCAATTACTGAAATTCAAAAGGGTCTTAATCCTGTCTTAGATGCTTTCTTTAGCATTGCCCTTGCTAAAGACGCTGATGAGCGATATCAGAGTGCTAACGCGATGCTTAAGGATTTGAAGAAGTTGATTAAGGGTGAAGAAATTACTACACAGATCCCAAAGCAAGTAAGAAAAGAGAGGGCGCGTAGCCGGATCGCCGCGCTATCTATAGCCCTAGTGCTTCTTGTTGGCGGTGTTAGTTATTTCATCTTTACCCCAAATCAGAGCGCAGTTACTAGGGTTCTACCGAATGTTGTTGGCTTGACAGAGGCGCAAGCGCGCCAAGAGTTATCAGGGTTAACAATCACTATTCAAAGAGCGCCAGATCCCAGAATTCCAAGAGATCGCATTTCAGGACAATTGCCTCTTGCCACCACTCTAGTTTCAGATGGGTCAGCTGTGACTTTAACGATCTCTGATGGGCCAGGGGATGCGATTGTGCCAACCGGCTTACTAGGCAAACCATTAGAGGAAGTTAGAGCTGCCCTTGCTGCTGCAGGCTTAAGAGTTGGTAGGACCATCGCTATCGACTCAGAGCAAGAGCCGGGGATTGTTCTAAAAGTAACCCCTGAGCCAGGAAGCACTGTCGAGGCCGGAACCGGAGTGGTTCTAGAGATTGCTAGCGGAAATATCTCGGTGCCATCCCTAGTCGGACTTAATGAAATTGAGGCTAGAACAATTCTTATTCAAGCTGGCTTCTTGGTAAAGATCGTTGAGGCATATGATGCTAATCAAGTGATTGGTAGCGTTTTAGCACAGGCGCCAAGTGCCGGAGAAGTAAAATTGATCGGCTCCTCAGTGACAATAACTATCAATAAAACTCAAGGCTAGCGCGCGACTATCGGAGAAAGTCCTTCAGATCTCGCTCTAGCACCAATATCTCCACATTCGACCAACCAATTACCTAACATTTGATAGCCATGTTCGGTTAGAACTGATTCTGGATGAAACTGCACTCCATGAATCGGAAGTGACTTATGTCGAATAGCCATTACTAAACCGCTCTCGCTTCGCGCAGTTATTTCGATTTCATCAGGCAAGCTCTCTTCACTGATTGCAAGTGAGTGATAGCGAGTTGCAGTGAAGCTATTTGGAATATCTTTAAGTACCCCAGAGTTGTTATGAGTTATTACTGATGTCTTTCCATGAAGAAGTTCTGGAGCGCGATTTACTGTCGCCCCATAAGCCACACCAATACCTTGATGCCCCAAACAAACGCCAAGAAGTGGTTTCTCGATCTGAGCTGCGTGTTTGATCATCTCAATTGAGACCCCCGCTTCTTCTGGCGCTCCTGGCCCTGGGGAGATTAAGACCCCGTCATATCGCTCGGCGATCTCTGCGCCAACTTCATCATTTCTTACCACCGTGCACTGCGCACCTAGATGCTGGAGGTATTGAACGAGGTTAAAGACAAAGGAGTCATAGTTGTCAACTACCAAGATCCTCGTCCCCATGGCCTTATCCTCTCCTGTATCCTGCCCCTTATGCCTAAATCCAGAGTGCGTAAGAAGAAGAAAGATAACCGCCCAGAGATGCTTATCGCTGAGCGAGACCCTGTTGAAATGGAGAGCCCTAGCTGGCTCGCCCCAATAATGATTGGCACGTTCCTAATAGGTCTATTCTGGATAGTAGTTTTCTATGTCTCCCAGACCCGATACCCAATACCTAATATCGGGGCTTGGAACATGGTTGTGGGCTTTGCCTTCATTGGAGTGGGATTCTCACTAGCTACTCGCTGGCGCTAATACCTCCTTTAATTACACAAATGTAATTCTCCACAGGTTATCCACCCCCGTGTATAGGGACCTTACCTGCGGATTGGCCCCTGCCCACCTACCCTAAGGCGCATGATGCGAACCGTTTCTTGCCTTAGCGCCTACCTGATCACAGTAATTGCGCTCGTGGCTATAACTATTCGCTCACTAGAGCTATACCACCGCATCAAGGCTGGTCAGCCAGATCCAACAAGAGGTAATCAAAAAGCTCAACGATTTGCACTCATGGCTAAAGAGGTTTTAACCCATGCCAAGATGTTGAAGTTCACCGCATCTGGAGTTGCGCATTGGTTTGTGATGCTGGGTTTTTTTGCACTTCTCGGGACTCTGTTAACTGCCTATGGACAGGTAATCGACCCTGAATTTGCTCTTCCATTAATTGGACGCTGGATTTTCTATAACTTATTCACTGAAGGATTTGCTTGGCTTACCGGAATTTCTATTGTTGTATTAATCGCGATTCGTCAAGTGACTCGCTTCACCAACAAAGGTCGCGCTTCCCGTTTCTACGCCTCTGGTTCTTGGAAAGCTTATTATGTTGAAGGCACAATTCTTGCAATTGTTTTCTGTGTAATAACACTTCGCGGGCTTGAGGGCGCCTTAATTGGATATAGCGGCAATCCTTGGGATTTTGCGCTTGCAAAGCCAGCAGTTAATGCCTTTGCAGATCTTGACAAGGAAAGTATTGAGAATTGGATAGTGATTGTTGCGTCCTTAAAGATCATTGTTTCGATGCTCTGGTTCATCGTTATCGCTGCGAATTTGACTATGGGTGTTGCTTGGCATCGATTCTTAGCGCCATTCAATATTTTCTTTAAGCGCGAAGTCTCAGCAAAACCCGCCCTGGGCGCTCTCCCTGAGATGCTCTCAAAAGGAAAAGTAATTGACTTTGAAAACCCTGGAGATGATGACCTCTTTGGAATTAGTGATGCTGCCTCCATCTCCTGGAAGGGTTTGTTGGATATGGCAAGCTGCACTGAGTGCGGCAGATGCCAATCACAATGCCCGGCTTGGCATACCGATAAACCGCTGTCACCAAAACTATTGATTATGGCTCTTCGAGATCATGCCCTTGCAAACATTGCTAAAGAAGGAAATGTTGTTGGTGAAACAATTTCCCCAGACGTTCTGTGGTCCTGCACCACCTGCGGGGCATGCGTGAATGAGTGCCCGGTTGATATCGAACACATTGATCACATAGTCAACATGCGCCGCTTTCAAGTATTGGTTGAATCTGAGTTTCCAGCAGAACTTGGTGGAACATTTAGAAATCTTGAAAAAGCCGGCAATCCTTGGGGAGCGAATAGAGCTGATAGAAATGCTTGGATCACAGAGTGCGATTTCCCCGTTGAGGTAATTACCGGCATCCTTCCTGATGAGGTGGAATATCTCTTCTGGGTTGGGTGCGCTGGCGCGTTTGAAGAGCGAGCAAAAAAGACCACTAAAGCAGTAGCTGAGCTGCTTCATATCTCAGGGGTTAGGTTTGCTGTCCTTGGGAGTAGGGAGACCTGCACCGGAGATCCTGCGCGTAGGGCTGGGAATGAATTCCTCTATCAGATTCTCTCCAGGGAAAACATAGAGACTTTTAATGAGGTTTACGCCAATTACAAAGGTAAGAAGAAGGTTGTCGTTACCTGCCCACATTGCTTCACAACAATTGGTCGAGACTATAGGCAACAAGGTTTTGAATTAGAGATGTTGCACCATACCCAGCTACTAAATACCTTAGTTAAAGCAGGGAGATTAACGCCGGTAGCCCAAAAAAGTAACTCACTTACTTATCACGATCCTTGTTACTTAGGCAGGCATAACCAAGTTTATGAAGCACCAAGAGAGCTCTTGGAATCAACTGGTGTCGGTTTGATTGAATTGCCAAGAAATCGAGAAAGATCATTCTGCTGTGGCGCTGGCGGGGGAAGAATGTGGATGGAGGAGAAATTAGGCACGCGCATCAACATGAATCGTGTTGAAGAAGCTATCAATGCCGGGACTAAAGAAGTGGCTGTGGCCTGTCCATTCTGTAGAGTCATGGTTAGTGATGGGGTAGTTGCAAAGGGTTCAGATACTAAGGTTATTGACGTTGCTCAAGTATTACTTCGCTCGGTTAAGAACGAGAGCCATCAAAGCCCCGCCGATTAGCCCGCCTAAATGCCCGCGCCAATCAACTCCACCTAAAGCAAAACCGAAGACAAAATTAAGGCCAATAATTATCAATATTGAGCGCCATTGGACACCTGCTTTTTCGCCAACTAAGGCCAGCGCTCCGAAGAGCCCGAAGATCATTCCAGAAGCTCCTATTGAATAAACATAGGAGGGATTGAGTAATACCGAAAGTGTTGATCCACAGAATAGGGAAACGGTTAGAATCAATAGATACTTGGTCCTACCAAAGTAATTCTCTAGAGGTGTTCCTAAGGCGTAGAGTGCGATTAGATTGAAGGCTAGATGCCATAGCCCACCGTGCACTAGGGCAACAGTAAATAGGCGGTGATACTCCCCATTTTCTATATAGAAGCGATTAAGTAGAAATCTATCTTCATACCCAACAGTGGCTATCTGTAAAAGATAAGAGGTAGCAATTATTAGGAGTAATGAGCCAGTAATTGTGCGGCGCATTAATTTCATGCCAGCGATACTGAAGTTATCTTTACCGCTTGAATTGGGCGATCTGCTCCGCCAACTTTAACCTCTGAGATTGCTTGAACTATCTTCTGACTAGCCTCACTTCTAACTTGGCCGAAAATACTATGTTTGCGGTTTAGCCAAGTAGTTGGAGCAACGGTAATAAAGAATTGTGAACCATTTGTTCCAGGACCGGCATTAGCCATCGCTAGCAAATATGGTCTATCAAAAGATAGCTCTGGATGAAACTCATCAGCAAAGCGATACCCGGGTCCCCCAATCCCAGTTCCGAGTGGATCTCCACCTTGAATCATGAAGCCTTTTATCACCCGGTGAAATACTGTTCCGTCATAGAGTGGTCGGTTGGTTTTCTCGCCAGTGTTAGGATTGACCCATTCGCGCATTCCAGCAGCTAGCTCAACAAAGTTTGCAACCGTCTTTGGTGCGTGATTTGGAAGTAACTCAATAACAATATCGCCCATTGAGGTGTGTAGGGTCGCTTGAGTAATTGGCGGCATTGAATCATCAACCATGTGGAGACTAGGGGAATCGAACCCCTAACCCCCTGCTTGCAAAGCAGGTGCTCTACCAATTGAGCTAAGTCCCCATATCGCAGCGGAAAAGAGCGTTGATATGGTGGGCCTAAGTGGACTTGAACCACTGACCTCTTCCTTATCAGGGAAGCGCTCTAACCAGGCTGAGCTATAGGCCCGCAAAATGGAAAGCGCAAGGCTACCTGACCTGCGGGCGGGCGCAAAAATAGCACTTTTTCTACCGCTTGTTCTTTGATCTTCTAATCCTCATCATTGGCTTTAGCCAATGAGACTACATAGGTGTCTTGCTCAAGAATCACTAGACGAACTCCCAGGGTATCGCGTCCAGTCTGTCGAACTTCTCTAACTGGAGTGCGCATAACAACTCCTCCTGAGGTAATCACCAATATCTCATTGCTTTCGTTCACAATAAGAGCTCCGACTAAACCGCCGCGTGCGCCTTCATCGACCTTGGCAGCCTTTACTCCAATTCCACCACGGGACTGCAAGCGATACTCACCAAGATCTGTCCTCTTGGCAAAGCCACCATCGGTTGCTGTCATAACAAAACTCTTATCATCACCGCTTCTAACCGTTGCCATATTCAATAACTCATCACCACTTCTAAATTTCATGCCAATAACTCCGGTTGTGGATCGGCCCATAGGACGCAATGATTCATCATCAGCTGTAAAGCGCAGCGACATTCCCTTCTTTGAAATTAGTAATAGCTCATCGCTCGCAGTTATTGCAGATGCTGCCACTACTTCATCTCCCTCTTTTAACGAGATAGCGATTAAACCGCCGGTTCGCGGAGAGTCGTAATCACTAAGAGGACTCTTTTTAACAATTCCACCTTTTGTAGCAATCACCAAATAAGGAAGTGACGAGTAATCATTAATTGCAATAACAGATGCGATCACCTCATTTGGTTTAAATGCCAACAAGTTGGCAACGTGTTGACCTCTAGCATCGCGGCCGGCATCTGGTAGTTCATGGACTCTTGTTCGATACACCCTGCCTTGATTGGTTAGAAATAGAAGCCAATCATGAGTTGAAGCGGTAAAGAAATGTTCAACAATGTCATCTTGTTTAAGTGCCGCTCCCTTAACACCTTTCCCGCCACGTCTTTGGGATCTATATAGGTCGGCCTTAGTTCGCTTGGCGTATCCGCCTCTAGTAATGGTGACCACTACATCTTGGTTTGGGATAAGGTCCTCTATTGATAAGTCGGTACCCCCAGCCGCAATTTGGGTCCGCCTGTCGTCTCCATACTTATCTGCGATCTCTTTGAGTTCTTCTTTGATTATTGACCTTTGAGCAGCAGGATCTTTAAGGATTACTTTCAATTCCCTCATTTCAACCATTAAAGTTTCATGTTCATCAATAATTCTTTGACGTTCAAGTGCTGCAAGGCGGCGCAACTGCATGTCCAATATCGCATTTGCTTGAAGTTCATCAACTTCGAGAAGTTTCATTAGGCCTTCACGCGCTTGGTCTGAGGTTGCGCTAGCTCTGATCAATGCGATTACTGCATCTAGGGCATCGAGGGCACTTAAGTAACCGCCTAAAATGTGAGCACGTTTTTCCTTCTCACTTAATCTAAATCTCGTGCGATTGATAATAACTTCCACTTGGTGGGTGATGTAATGTCTAACAAATTCATCAAGTCTTAAAGTCCTTGGAACATTATCAACTAGGGCCAACATGTTTGCTCCGAAAGACTCTTGTAGTTGAGTCTGTTTATAGAGGTTATTTAAGACAATTTTTGGAGTTGCGTCATTTCTCAAGACGATGACTAGGCGTTGACCAAGCCTTTCGTTACCCTCATCTCGAACATCAGCGATCCCTTTGATTTTCCCATCTTTTACCAACTCGGCAATTTTCAAAGCTAGGTTGTCAGGATTTACTTGATAAGGAAGCTCGGTAACAACTAGGCATGTGCGTTTGTTGATCTCTTCAACTTCAACAACTGCGCGCATCTGGATTGATCCGCGCCCGGTGCGATAAGCCTCTTCTACCCCTTGGCGCCCGACGATAATTCCCTTAGTTGGAAAATCAGGGCCTTTAACGATTCCAAGCAAGGCGTTTAGTGTCTCTTCATTTGATGCATCCGGATTATCGAGAGCCCATTGAACGGCTGCGGCAATCTCGCGCAGATTGTGTGGTGGAATATTTGTCGCCATCCCGACGGCAATACCAGCAGATCCATTAACCAATAGGTTTGGAAATCTTGAAGGAAGTACTAAGGGCTCTTGGCTTCGACCATCGTAATTGGGAAGGAAATCTACAGTCTCTTCATCGATATCTCGCATGATTTCCATGGCAAGCGGAGCCATACGTGCCTCGGTATAACGCATTGCAGCTGCTGGATCGTTACCAGGAGAGCCAAAGTTCCCATTGCCATCAACTAGGGGGTATCTAAGTGACCAATGTTGAGCTAGGCGAACCAAGGTGTCGTAGATAGCGCCATCGCCATGTGGGTGGTAATTACCCATAACGTCACCGACGATGCGTGATGATTTGTAGTACCCCTTATCTGGGCGATACCCCGCGTCATACATCGCATATAAGACTCTTCGATGTACTGGCTTTAACCCATCTCTAATATCAGGTAGTGCTCGTCCCACGATAACTGACATTGCATAATCAAGATATGAACGAGCCATCTCAACTTGAAGATCGACAGCTTCAATGCGATCTACTTTATTGTCATCAAGATTCTCCATTAGATATCCAAGAACCTTACATCTTTAGCGTTTCGTTGAATAAATTGTCTCCTCTGCTCAACATCTTCGCCCATAAGAACCGAGAAGAGATCATCGGCTGCAGCTGCATCATCTAAGGTGACTTGCATAAGTATGCGGTGGGTTGGGTCCATTGTGGTATCCCAAAGTTCTTTAGCCGGCATCTCGCCAAGGCCTTTGAAGCGCTGAATCCCATCTTCTTTTGGTAGGCGTTTCGATGCCTCTAGGCCTAGTTGTATTAGGCCATCTCGCTCTTTATCCGAGAAGGCATATTGTACTGGTTCCTTCCCACCCCACTTGATTTTATATAGCGGTGGTTGAGCTAAATAAACAAAGCCCCTTTCAATTAGTGGGCGCATGAACCTAAATAGAAGGGTTAATAGCAAGGTTCTAATATGTTGACCATCAACATCTGCGTCTGCCATGAGAATTATTTTGTGATATCTAAGTTTGGCGATATCGAATTCGTCATGAATCCCTGTGCCAAGTGCGGTAATTAAAGCTTGGACTTCGTTATTTTGTAGAACTCGATCGATTCGGGCTTTTTCGACATTCAGTATTTTCCCTCTAATAGGAAGCACTGCTTGATAACGAGAATCTCTTCCCCCTTTTGTAGAACCTCCGGCGGAGTCTCCCTCTACTATGTAGAGCTCGCATTTTTCTGGCTCGGTCCATTGGCAATCAGCCAACTTTCCAGGCATGCCGCGACCTTCAAGAAGGCCCTTTCTGCTGCGAGAGAGATCCCTGGCTTTCCTCGCTGCAATGCGAGCAGTAGCAGCATCTATAGCTTTTCTAACAATCTCTTTGCCTTCGGACGGATTCTTCTCGAACCAAGCGCCAACAGCATCATTTAGAGCTTTTTGGGTAAAGGACTTTGCCTCGGTATTTCCAAGCTTTGTCTTGGTTTGACCCTCAAATTGTGGCTCATTTACTTTGATGGAAATAATTGCAGTTAACCCCTCGCGGACATCATCTCCGGTTAATCGATCTTCTTTTCTTCTAATATAGCCCCACTCTTCAGCAAACTTATTGACAAGTGAGGTAAGCGAGGTTCTGAAACCTTCTTCGTGGGTACCGCCCTCTTGGGTGTTGATGGTATTAGCAAAGGTATATACCGACTCTGAAAAACTGGTATTCCACTGCATCGCCACCTCTAGCGACATCTTCTGTTTTGGATCTTGAGTTTCAAAAGCGATAATTGACTTATGAGAAACGCCTTTTGTGGTATTCAAGTGTCTTACAAAATCTACGATTCCTCCAGCGTAGCAATATTTAACTTCTAAAGCTTCGCCTTTTTCGTCAACATGCCCTGCTCGTTCATCACGAAGGGAGATTGTTAATCCTTTATTTAAGAAAGCCATCTCTCTAAACCTGGTTGACAATATTTCAAAAGAGAAATCAGTAGTTTCAAATATCTCCTCAGAAGGCCAGAAGGTGACTTCTGTCCCGGTTTCTTTTGTAGCAACGCCTTTTTCGATAGGGGAGTTAGGTGCCCCTAGTTTGTAACTCTGCTCCCAGAAAAATCCATCCCTTTGAACTACTACGCTTAGATGCCTGCTTAAAGCATTAACTACTGATACCCCAACGCCATGTAAACCGCCAGAGACTGTGTAACCGCCATCGCCGAATTTTCCTCCAGCATGGAGCATGGTCATAACAACTTCTAGGGCTGGCTTTTTTTCTACTGGGTGGATATCTACCGGAATTCCACGACCATTATCGCTAACCCTAACTCCGCCATCTTTTCGCAAGGTAACGCTGATACGGGTGCAATGACCAGCTAAAGCCTCATCTACTGAGTTATCAACGACTTCATAAACTAGATGATGAAGTCCACGCTCACCAGTTGAGCCGATATACATTCCAGGGCGCTTTCGTACAGCATCGAGGCCCTCTAGAACGGTGATTGCGCTAGCGTCATAAGCCCGCCCGACCCTCTTCTCAGCCACAATAAGCCCCTCATCTATCTATAGGTTGAACCTGCCAGAGGTAATTCTCGCCCCGTTTTTGGGCTAGGCACCAGTAAATCCTAGTGGCAAATCAAGTTAGAGATAGCCGAAAAAGGGCGCTATTGGTCGATTAAGCGTGTTTTTAGCGGTATGTTGAGACTTGAATATCACCCAAAAGTATCCCTGGTCCCCTTAGCCCCGCGGATCGTTCTTAGACCACGCTTCCATGAAGGGGCGTGAGGGCCCATGATCGCCAGTTCATCAACCAAGGCTTCTGGGGCGCCTTTACGAATTGACTTTAGCAACTCGTTTTGAATTAGACGTAGTTGAGTGCTCCAAGCAGTTGATGAGGCCTGAATCGTCAATTTTCCTTCAAAGAGTGTGATTGGTGTGGCATGTTCTGCAACTTCAACACCAACGATTTGCGCCCAAAGACTAAATAGGTTTCCTTCAGCAATGCCTTGCCGCCACTGCTTAGTTTCCACTAGCTCCCTTATTAAATTTGAGATTATTTCTGGCTCGCCAGAGGCGCTGCGCTCTTGGTAACCTCCTTCCTTACTCTTCTTGAAACCAATTCTATATGAACGGTATAGCTCTCTAGCGATATCTCGCTTCATAAAGCCACAACCTTTCCTAGTTCAACTCTAAATCTAGCTCCTTGAATTGCTTTTGGGAGATTGCCTTCTACGGCAACTGTAATAAATGTCTGTTCTGCGCTATTTGCAATCTCTAGTAAATTCTGCCGTCTCCCTTCATCAAGCTCGGAGAAAACATCGTCCAGTATTAATATGGGTCTTGCGCCTTCGTCAATAAAAAGTTGATAGCTTGCCAACTTAAGTGAAAGTGCAATTGACCAAGATTCTCCGTGACTGGCATAGCCTTTTATTGGGTGACCTCCTAAGGTTAGAAGAAGGTCATCGCGATGAGGGCCCACTAAAGATATTCCGCGCTCTATCTCTTGTATCCTAACTTCCTTCATAGCTTTCAATATCGCGTCGATATTTCCGTCTTTGTCAACGGATGGGTTTGGAATACTTGATTTATAACCTAATTTAGCTATTTTCTTTTCAGAGAGGCTCCTATAGGCACTTTGGAACAAAGGCCCTATCTCGTTAATTAGTCTTATTCGCGCCGCCATTAGCTCCCCGCCGAAATTAGCAAGGTGTTCGCTCCATGAACGCAGTAATGACTCAGGGGCCTGGCTTCTAAGTAGTGAATTACGCTGTTTCATAGCTCTTTCATAATCACTAATTACCCCAGCTAGGCGTGGGCTTTGTTGAATCAGTAGTTGATCTAGAAAAGATCTACGCGCGCTTGGGTCTCCCCGAACTAGGTCTAGATCCTCAGGGGCGAAACAAACGCTTTTTACTAAACCAAGTAGCTCTTTCTGGTTGCTAATAGGATTCTGGTTAATCTTAACTCGATTGGCTTTTCCAGTATTTATCTCCAGATCCACAAACGTCGCTCTATCATCAGATTCGATCTTGGTACGGATATAAGCTCGCTCACAACCTAATTTGATGAGTGGTTGATCAGTTGATATACGGTGTGAAGAGAGAAGTGTCAAATACATCAAAGCTTCGATGATATTAGTTTTCCCGTCCCCGTTTTCGCCGATAAAAATGTTTTTACCTTTCTTCAGGAACAGCTCTAAGTTTTCATAAGAGCGAAAGTCTTTTAGAGAAAGGTGTGAAATAAACATCTTTAAGTATTGTTTATTAAGAGGCGTAACGCATAGGCATTAAGAGGTAACGATATGAGCTATCTATTTCGCCATCTATTTTGTTCTTCCCGGATAGAATCGCTGGTTTATTAGATCCAGTAAAAGCAATATTTACATAGGTTGTTCCAAGGGCGCTTAACCCATCTGTTAGAAATGTCGGGTTAAACGCGATACTTATTACCTCACCAGCATAGGAGATTTGTAACTCCTCAGTTGCGGTCGCCTCATCTCCGGCCCCTGCCTCTAGATGGAGTGAGTTACCTGAAAACTTTAGACGTAGCGGCACTGTTTTATCGGTCACTAAAGCCACCCGGCGCACTGAATCTAATAGTGTGGCAACCTCGATCACTGCAGTTGCGATACTTTCACTAGGTAGTAGGTGGCGGTAAGGAGGGAAGGTGCCATCTAGTTGTCGAGAAGTCATTGATTTTTGCTCAGTTGTAAAGCCTATTAACCGCTCATTAGATGGGTTTGGGGCTACTGAGAATGAAATGTTCCTACTAGACGAAATTATTTTGGCTGCGTCTGCGAGTGTTCTAGCTCTAAGGAGCGCTGTGGTGGCCTCCTCTGGGTTATTCGGAGTCCAGTTTATTTCTCTAACCGCTAAGCGATATCGATCAGTTGCAGCAAAAGTTATGACTTCTTTGTTGATATCAATATGGATTCCGGTCAAGGTTGGCAGTGAGTCGTCGCGCCCTGCAGCAACTGCTACTTGATTAACTGCTGTTGCAAACAGATCGCTAGCGATACTTCCTGAAGTATCTGGCATTACTGGTAGGTTTGGATATTCATTTATTGGAAGTGTGGGTAGGGTGTATTTTGCAGATCCAACTGTCACTAAGACCCGGCTACCCTCTAGATTAAACGAGACCGGTTTGTTCGGTAGTGTTTTTGATATCTCTGCTAGCAGCCTTCCGGGAACCAACGCCCTTCCTTTTTCTTTTATCTCAGCTATAAACGAGGATTTGGCTGAAGTTTCTAGGTCTGAGGCGTTTAAGGTGATATCGCTTCCAGCCTCGATTAGAATCCCAAGAAGCGCCGTCATAATTGGCCTAGTTGACAGGCTTCTAGAGACCCAATTAACGCTATCGGCTAAAACTGCGCTATCTACTGTAAACTTCATGATCTTCAGCCTAACTCTTTTATTTTTGTTTTAGATAGTTGGATTGTTTTGAAAGTATCCATATAAAACAGTTCTCTTTGGTGAGTTTTCTTATCCATCAAGTTAGTAGTAGTAACCAAACGGTTTAATTGTGGGAAAGAAAGAAAAGTCCAGTTCAAAGCTGTTTTACTCTTCACCTAACTACCTCTTTTCTGTGCAAAAAATGTGCGTAAGTCCTAAATCTGCCTCTTAAGGAAAGAGGGGGTCACTTAAACCCCACCTTTGCCAACAAGTTATCCACAAATATCCACAAGTTATCCCCAACCTTTGATAACTCAGAGATTAGGCCTTGGCCTGTAGTTTTATCCGGTTTGTCAGCTCCGACACCTGGTTAAAGACCGACCGCCGCTCAGACATCAACTGGCGAATCTTACGCTCGGCATGCATCACAGTGGTGTGATCACGGCCGCCAAAGGTCTGACCAATCTTAGGAAGGGATAGCTCAGTCATCTCACGGCAGAGGTACATAGCGATCTGGCGAGCGTTAACCAAAACCCTTGAGCGAGAGGTGCCGCATAGGTCATCCAAGGTCAGACTGAAGTAAGCGGCAGTTTGGGCCATGATCAAATTAGGGGTGATTTCAGGTGAGGAATCATCAGGAATCAAATCCTTAAGAACCACCTCTGCCAAAGTCATATCAACTGATTGACGGTTTAATGAAGCAAAAGCAGTAACGCGAATCAAAGCACCCTCAAGCTCGCGGATGTTTGTGGAGATTTTCGAAGCAATATATTCCAAAACATCATCAGGTGCATTTAGTTTATCTTGTACTGCTTTCCTTCTTAAGATAGCAATTCGTGTCTCTAGTTCTGGTGGTTGGATATCAGTAATTAGCCCCCACTCAAAACGAGAGCGCAGACGACCTTCCAAAGTGGTCAATTGTTTTGGCGGACGGTCACTTGAGATAACAATCTGCTTGTTAGCGTTGTACAAAGTATTAAAAGTATGGAAGAACTCCTCCTGGGTTCTCTCCTTGTTTTCTAAGAATTGAATATCATCAACAAGGATAACATCAAGATCGCGATAACGGCGTTGGAAATTGGAAGATTTGTCATCACGAATCGAGTTAATAAAGTCGTTTGTAAACTCCTCAGATGAAACATAGCGAACCCTAACCCCACCATACAACTCTTTGGCATAAGCCCCGATTGCATGCAATAAATGGGTCTTCCCAAGGCCGGATTCTCCATAGATAAAAAGCGGGTTATAAGCCTTTGCCGGCGCTTCAGCTACAGCAACGGCAGCTGCGTGAGCAAAACGGTTTGATGCGCCAATAACAAAAGTTTCGAAAATGTATCGAGGGTTTAACTGTGTCTGCTCTGGGTCTTTTAGTCGAATTTCCTGGCGGCCAGTTCCAACCCTTAGAGATTCAGTTTCACCGTCGAGATCTTCAGGCTTTGAAACAGCCGTATCTAAAGATTCATTTACAGTGACAGCAATATTGATCTTCTCGCCCAACTTGGCGGTTAAGGCATCGTTCAATAGAGTCTTTAACCGGCTCTCTAAGACATCTTTAGCAAAGACGCTAGGAGCAGCAAGGAGAAGGTTTGATCCCCCTTCACTCTTTAGCAATCCCAGCGGTTTGGTCAGGGTGAGAAAGGCGCGGTTCTGCGGGGACTCTTTAGCAATCAAGTCAACAATTCCCTTCCAGAGCTCTAGTAGTTCTTCCTCAACATCTTTGGCTTCAAGAGAGCCTGGTTCAGCGATAGACATGACCCCTCATCTCAATCAATATCAACAAAGTTATCCACAGGCTGTGGTCTATACTTCGACTTTAGGCTTAATCTCGGGGGAAAAGAGCTTAGAAACCTTCTACCCTGTGGATAGAGGCGGAAAATATGCCCTTTACCGAATAAAAGCAAGTGGTTATCCACAAAATCCTCTCAAAGGCCCCCAATGCTTCCAAGATATATCCAGGTGCTCTGGCGAGAGCCAGTTCCCGTCTGTTCGGGAGGGTTTCCGGCGGACTCATTTACGCAAAATAGTATTCTCATTGACACAAAGCTTCGGCTCGCTATCCGCAAGAAGCGATGCCTTCGCTTAGGCGCCGATTGCATGCGTCTTAGATCGCGTATCTGACTTGGTGCTGCCGCTGTTGCCGAAGTGAGGTTCGGTTGGGGGCCCGCCGATTCCCGTCGCCGTGGGGCGGGCTGCAAAATCGTAAATCCACGCGGATTACGGGGCGATTGGGCTGATTTAGGGCTTTAGCCCTGTTGGCCTGCACTCTTTTGCCCCAATCTCCTGCCATACCCAGACATCCATGGTTTTCCAAATCACCAGGTCAAGAGATACCGTTGCCCCCTGCTCTTGTGGCCCCCAATCGCAGCTAAGTGATTACCGCAAGACCTGACTTATCCCAACTGCTCCTATAAGAGCCGTGTTTAGAGGAGTGAGAGAAAAGATGAAGCGGACTTTCCAGCCGAACAATCGTCGGCGCGCCAAGAAGCATGGTTTTCGTTCTCGTATGGCAACTCGTGGTGGACGCGCAGTTCTCTCTGCCCGTCGCGCTAAGGGCCGTGCTCGTATATCAGCCTAAGTTGTGATATCCGGCGTGCTAGCAGCCATAAATCGCTTAACATCCCGCGAGGATTTCGCGCGGGTTACTCGATCACCCATTAGATCAACAACAAAGAGCCTTGTTGGCTATTTAAGTACGGAACCAGAACTCTCATCCCCAAAAGTTGGCTTTGTTGTTTCCAAGACAATCGGTGGCTCAGTAATCCGACATCGAGTCACTAGGCAGTTAAGACACGCCTCAAGGAGCAGCCTTCACATTCTTCCTACTCAATCAATGGTGGTAATTAGAGCAACCAAAGCTGAGCAGAATGTGCATAATGAAATTCCAAGGTTATTTGCCGCCCTAAAGGAAAAGGCGCAGCGATGATAAGAAATATGCTGAACGCTGCAATGCTTCCCTTCTTGCTCTTAATTAAGGTTTGGCAAAGATTCATCGCACCAGGACTTACTCCGAGATGTAAATATCATCCTTCCTGTTCTCAATACACCTATGAGTCAATAGAACATTTTCATTTTTTTGGTCTGGCCTTAGGTGCTTGGAGAATCATTAGGTGTAATCCATTGAGCCATGGAGGCGTGGACTACCCTCCAAAAACGTTGAAAATAGGGCCCTTTATGCTATCAAACAAGGAAATAGAAAGCGTGGTGCGCTAGATGGGTGGAATATTGGACCCTCTATATTGGGTTGTTTCAGGTGTTATGGTGGCAATACATAGCGCGCTTTCACCAGTATTTGGCGGGGCAAGTGGGATCACATGGACCCTTTCCATCATGGGCCTTGTGGTATTAATTCGAATTATTCTGATTCCACTCTTTGTGAAGCAAATCAAATCGCAGAGAGCTCTAACAGCCTTAGCCCCCGAGATGAAGAAGATTCAACAGAAATATAAGGATGATCGGCAGAAGCAATCAGAAGAACTGATGAAGCTCTATAAGATCCGTAAAACCAATCCGATGGCTCCATGTTTTCCGATCCTGGCCCAAGCTCCGATCTTCTTCGCGCTATTTACCGTACTTAACGGAATCGGCAAGAACCCTCCACAGGCTCGCGGACTGCTCACTAATGAGGTTGCAGCCCAAATGGCAAAAGCTGAATTTTTTGGGGCTCCAATCTCGCAGACATTTCTTGGGACGTCTAATGGGACGGTGAAAATTGTCACGGTGTTTCTAATATTCTTAATGTCATTAACCACATTTACCACTCAGCGCCAGTTGATGGTTAAGGGAATGCCAAAACTTGATTCCTCAAACAACATGATGTTGCAACAGCAGAAGATAATGCTTTATTTATTCCCGGTCATTTTTGCTGTTTCCGGGGTTAATTTTCCAATAGGGGTTTTGATCTATTGGTCTACAACCAACTTCTGGACCTGGGGCCAGCAGTTCTATGTAATTAAGAGAAATCCCACGCCAGGTTCACCGGCCTGGGAGGAGCTCCAAGCAAGAAGAGCTAGAAAGTTGGGGCAAGATCCAGAGGCTGAAAATAACGGTGGAGGACCTGTAGCCACCGAGGAACCAAAGCCAACAGGGCAGAGGGAGCAACCAAGGAAGAAAAAGAAGAAACGCCGCAAATAGCATTAAAAGCCTTTAGATCGGGCAGAACATGGAGGAGAGAGGATGAGTGAAGAGAAAACCGCAGTTCAGCGCCTTGAAGAAGAGGGCGATATCGCCGCTGATTATCTGGAGGGTTTACTTGATATCGCAGATCTCGATGGCGATATTGAAATCGGTGTCGAAAATGAGCGTGCAGCGCTGGTTATTGAAGGTGGCGACCTTGCTCATCTTGTGGGTAAGAACGGGGAAGTTCTTGAGGCTATTCAGGAGCTAACCCGCCTTGCGGTTCAAACCACAACCGGTGAGCGCTCGCGCTTGATGTTGGATATCGAGGGGTATCGGGCTGATAAGAGAAGCGCCCTGACAAAGTTGGCTGAAGAGATAGCAGATGAGGTCAAATCTAAGGGCAAGCCAATAAAGCTCTCCCCAATGAATGCTTTTGAGCGCAAAGTCATCCATGACACCATTCAGAAGACTGGCCTAAGTAGCGAATCTGAAGGGGAGGACCCAGATCGCTGCGTTGTGGTGATGCCAGCCTGATTGATTCACGTGAAACTCGGGCTAGACGGTATTTCCCTGAGAAGGCCGAAAAAGCCTTAGCTTTCGAAAGACTCCTAGCAACTACCGCTATGGAACGGGGGCTGATCGGCCCAGGCGAAGGGGAGAAGATCTGGCAGCGCCATATTGAAAACTGCCTCCCGGTCACCACCCTGCTACCAATGAGCAAGAGTAAAGTGGCAGATGTAGGTTCTGGCGCTGGCCTTCCTGGAATCGTTGTGGCCCTGGCTCGTCCCGAGCTAAGAATGAGCTTAATTGAACCCCTTCAGAGGCGAGTGGATTTCTTATATGAGGCGATTGAGGAGCTAGAACTGGAAAATGTCGAGGTAATTAGGGCAAGGGCCGAATCGGTAAAAGGCAGCTATAACTACGTTCTAGCAAGAGCGGTTGCCCCCCTTCCTCGCCTGATTGAGAGCACATGGCATCTCATAGCCCCCGGGGGGTCACTTCTTGCCCTAAAAGGGGAGTCGGTAGCCCGGGAGATGCTCGCTTCCGAGCTTAAGAGATTCAAATCCCACCGGCTTCATGAGATAAATCTTGATGACTTGCCGACCGGGCGCATCATTGAGGCGGTGAGGGCTGGTTAACTAGGTGGCGTGAGTGATTCACGTGAAACAATGGCCCCAAGGCAGGTGATCGGAACCAAGCGCTTCCGAGAGCCTATGGCTAAACCCATAGCCACTCGGGTCCTTACTGTTACCAACCAGAAAGGCGGGGTCGGTAAGACCACCTCAGCGGTCAATGTAGCGGCAGCTCTGGCTATGGGGGGGCTAAAGACCCTAGTCATCGACCTAGATCCACAAGGAAATGCCAGTACGGCATTTGGGATTTCACGCGATGAAGTAGATGGGATGTATGAAGTGATTATCAAGGATTTACCTATGCGCTCTGCAGCCCTAAAAATCCCAGGCTATCCAAACCTTGAAGTAATTCCTGCCACACAGTCGCTAGCAAATGCCGAAGTTGAGTTAGTGCCAATGGTTGCAAGAGAGATGAGACTAAGGAAATCTCTAAACAACTATCTATCCGATGCTGCCGATAAAGGCCAGAGATTTGATTATGTAATTATTGATTGCCCACCAAGTTTGGGTCTATTGACAATCAATGCACTGGTTGCAGGCCAAGAATTATTGATACCAATTCAATGTGAATACTATTCTCTAGAGGGCCTAACACTTCTACTTCACACCGTTTCATTGATTCAAGAGCATCTAAATCCCAACATCAAACTAACCACAATCTTATTGACGATGTTTGATGGCAGAACCAGGTTAGCTAATGATGTGGCAGCAGAGGTGAGAAAACATTACAGCGCTGAGTTAATAGACATTCCCATTCCTAGAGCTGTTCGTATTTCAGAAGCTCCCTCTTATGGTCAAACGGTGATGACCTACGATCCAGCCTCAATAGGTGCTGAAGCATATGGACTTGTTGCCAGAGAGATTGCAAGACGAGGTGCTCCCTCATTCAATTTAGACAGCAAGAAAAGTGTTGGTTAATGAGTAAAAAAAGAAGAGGCCTCGGAAGAAATCTTGATTCACTCATCCCAACTCCAATCAATCGTATTGGGAGTAACGAAGTTATCGGACAACGAAGTGAGATCCCACTGGCTTGGATCAAACCAAATCCCAGACAGCCAAGAACTGTCTTTGACAACGCTTCCCTTGGGGAACTCGCTGCATCGATTAAAGAGATTGGCATCCTTCAACCACCGGTTGTACGGGAGATTAGCGAAAATCAATATGAATTGATAGTGGGAGAGCGGCGTTATCGAGCAGCTAAGCTTGCAGGTTTAGTGGACATTCCGGTGATTGTCCGTCAAACAAGCGATAACGAGTTATTGCGTGAAGCCCTAGTAGAGAACATTCATCGCAGTAACCTTAATTCACTAGAGGAAGCCGCTGCCTACAACCAGATGTTGAGTGACTTTGGTTTTACTCATGATGAACTAGCAGAGCGGCTCGGGAAATCGCGTCCGGTAATTACCAACACCTTAAGGTTGTTGAACCTGCCACCGTCAGTACAAAGAAGATTAGCAGCGGGAACTATAAGCGCAGGACATGCCAGGGCGCTTCTTGGTCTTAACTCATCGGAGGAAATGGAGCGATTGGCAAACAAGATTGTTAGCGAGGGTTTGAGCGTCAGGGCAATTGAGGAGCTAATCTCTCTAAGCAACCCGGAGCAGAAGAAGTCGAAGAAGAGTAGATCCAAAACAAGTGATGGAAAGTATGCTGAACTAATTGAGAGGCTGGAAAGCGCTCTAGATACCAGAGTTAGGATTGCTGTGGGTAAGGATGGCGGCAAGATTCTGATCGAGTATGCAGACGGTCAGGACTTACAGAGAATTGTTGGGGTTATCAGCTAGCCTGTTATTCCACGGCTTGACATCTCTTGTTCCACTACTTTACTTAGAGCCATGACCCCTTGGGTAATTCGCTCAGGGGTTGGGTAGCAGTAAGAAAGACGCAGCGACCAACTACCAAATCCATCAGCATAGAAGGCGGTCCCTGGGACATAGGCAACTTTGGCAGCGATAGCCCTTGGCACCATAGCTTTGGTATCTATCTCAGGTGGCAGGGTGACCCAGATATAGAAACCACCTTCCGGTCTTGTCCAAGTAGCAGCTCTAGGAAAGTGGGCATCTAGTGCTGAAAGCATGGCATCTCGCCTAACTTTATAAAGGCTGCAAAAAGAGGCGATCTGCTCGCGCCAAGGTTGGTTGGCTAGATAGCCGGCAATCGCCATTTGAGAGAAGTTTGATGGGCAGAGAATCGAAGACTCTGATGCGATAACCAGTTTTTCTTTCAAAGATTGGGGAACTAGCGTCCAACCAATCCTAAACCCAGGGACTATCGTCTTTGAAAAAGTGCCAAGATAGATCACATTTTCTGAATCTTCAGCCCGCATGGCATTTGGCGAGGGACGATTAAAACCCAAAAGACCGTAGGGGTTATCTTCAACAATGAAAACCTTTTCAGATCGGCAGATATCAAGTATCTCAGCTCTGCGATCTGCAGGCAGTAATACTCCAGCGGGGTTCTGATAATTAGGAATTAGATATAGGAACTTAATCTTTCTGCCCTGATAGCGCAGGGACTTAATCGCTTGGCGCAGGGCATCTGGGATTAGTCCATTTTGATCCATCTCCACATGAACCACACCCGCCTCATATTGCGCAAAGGTGCCAAGAGCCCCCACATATGAGGGTGCTTCAACTAAGACCACGTCACCTGGATCAATGAAGATTCTTGAGATTAGATCCAAGGCTTGCTGCGATCCGGTAGTAATTAACACATCATTGAGGTTGGCTTTAATCCCCTCAAGTGCCATCACATCACAGATCTGCTCGCGAAGAAGTGGGTGTCCCTGCCCACTGCCATATTGGAGAGCTTCTTGGCCATGTTCTCTAACTAACCTTTCAACAATTCCGGCCATCATCTCCATTGGGATAGCACTTAGGTTTGGCATTCCTCCAGCCAGTGAAACAATTTCAGGGCGTGAGGCCACAGCAAATAAAGCTCTGATTTCGCTAGGCTTCATATGCGCGGCCCGATGGGCATAACGCTCTTGCAGGTTCTCCGGTTCGTGCGTTTGGTAACGCTCTAGATCATCAGAGGAGGAATTCATTGGCGAAGTCTGCCATAACCATCAGCTTACTTGGCGCGGATTTACTCTCTTATTATGGCCTTACGTAGATCTTCTAGACGCAAGGTCCCAGTTTTTGCATCTTTCTCGGCAGATAGATACATTCTTTGGATAGCAACCACCAAACCTTCGGCGATAACATCTCGAAAATTTGGGTCTGCTAACCGCGCAGAATCCTTTGGACTTGAAATATAGCCAATCTCTAGCAACACCGCGGGAGCCTTTGTTAAGCGGAGCAGATCCCATGTCTTAGCATGAGTTCTATTGTTCAATAAATCAGTTCTTGCGATCAATTCACGCTGCACAATAGTTGCGAATTTCTCTCCAACGATTGAATGAATTCCATGGGCCTCACTGCCATAGAAATAGGTCGCAAGGCCGTTTGCCGCATCGTTGGTATGGCGATCAACGCTAAGTGAGATCAAAAGATCAGCTGCAGTGTTGTTTGCAAAAGATATCCTCTCATTCTCAGTTGGTGATGTGCGCGAGCCTCTTGTTAGGAATACAGAGACCCCAAGGGCAATAAGTCTTCCTTCAATCCTATGGGCTAGATCAAAGGTCAATTCTGCAATGTCAGCTCTTGAGCTGGGGTCTAAAACAACCACTTTATCGGCAAGGGCTGGGCCACGCTTTTCCCTACTTAATTGATCACGAAGGATAGTCGGCGCTCCACCGGTAACTGTGCGCGACAGGCGCATAAGCGCAATCACCGTTGCGGCCCCACAGATTCCATCAATCTTTACACCAACTGATTTTTGGAATTCTTTAACTGCAACTTCACTCTGGCTTCCATATATTCCGTCAACTCTGCCTGGATTAAATCCCATCTCAACTAAACGGCTCTGCAGAGCTGCCACATCATCGCCACGCATGAGAGGGGAGGATAATCTAAGTGAGCGGTCACCGAGCTTCCAGCGCGCCTCGTTAATAGCAAGCCATGTAGTTTCATCAATGAGACCAGTAACGGTTAAGCCACGCTCTTGTTGAAAAGCGCGAACCGCCTGGCCCACTTCATCAGAGAAGGAATCAGTGGCTTTGGCGATGAAACCAAGGCGATGGAGGGTGTTTGTAACATCAGTTACAACATCACCGTGATCGCCGGGCTTAATCATCGCTCTTTAGTTGATGTACTGGGAGAGCTCTTTGAGAATCATTGGCTTGGGACGAGCTCCAACAATGCTCTTAACAACTTGGCCGCCAACAAATACGTTCATTGTTGGGATGGAGTTGATGCCATATTTCATAGCAATTGACCCCTCTTCATCAGTGTTGAGCTTAACAATCTTGATTTTGCCACCGTATTCATTGGAGATTTCCTCAAGGATTGGTCCAACCGCTCTACATGGCCCACACCACTCAGCCCAGAAATCAACTAATACTGGGGTTGTACTCTTTAGGACCATTGCATCAAAATTTTCTGCAGTTACCTTCTCTGTTGCCATCTTCTCTAGCCTCTCTCTATATGGCGGTGATTTGAGAACTTTATCGCTTTATCAAAAGTATTTCGTTTCTCGCTAATGCCCCACCAGGAATCGTTCAGCATCTAAAGCAGCCTGACAGCCAGAGCCCGCCGCAGTTACCGCTTGGCGATAGGTGAAATCAACTAGATCGCCTGAGGCGAAGACCCCGGATAAGTTGGTTCTAGTAGATCCAGACTCAACCAAAACATAGCCCTCTTGATTTGTCTTTACCTGGCCAAGCACTAACTCGCTTCTTGGAAGATGTCCGACGGCTACGAATAATCCAGTGAAGTCTCCAACGCTTTCCTCACCTGTCACGGTATTTCTCAACTTAAGGCCAGTAACTTTGTCTTCACCTAATACATCTATGACTTCGGTGTTGAATAAGAATTCTATTTTAGGATTTGCCTTGGCACGCTCTGCCATGATTTTGGATGCGCGAAGCTGATCTCTGCGATGAATCAAAACTACTTTCTTAGCAAACTTAGTCAAGAAAATAGCTTCCTCCATCGCTGAATCTCCACCACCAACAACTGCAATGACTTGTTCTTTAAAGAAGAAACCATCGCAGGTGGCACACCAAGAAACACCACGGCCCGATAGGCGCTTTTCATTCTCCAGGCCAATTTCCTTATAGGCAGAACCCATGGCAAGAATCACCGCGCGAGACTTAATAACATTCCCGGAGCCATCGGTTAATACTTTTACATCTGAGCCCAATTTCATCTCTGTGATGTCATCGGTAACCAATTGAGCTCCAAAGCGAGAAGCTTGCTTTCTCATTTGATCCATAAGATCAGGCCCCATGATTCCATCCCTAAATCCAGGAAAATTTTCTACCTCTGTGGTGGTCATTAGAGCCCCACCTGCAGTTACTGATCCTTCATAGAGGATTGGGTTCAATTGGGCACGGGCGGCATAAACCCCTGCGGTATAGCCAGCAGGGCCTGAACCTACAATTACTAACTCATGCACTTTCTTGTAATCAACGCTCACCTGCGCACCCTACCTTCGCAATAGAACTCTTAATACCGCACTTACCTCAGAGACCCTCATCACTCGCCCCAGCGCGAGAAAGAGCGCGAAGGTGCTGGAGAGAACAATAAGTAATGAGAAAAGATTCCCCTGCCAATCAAGTCTTGATGAAGCGTAGGAGATAGGGCCGCAAGAAAGCAGCGCAATAAAGGCAATCTTGCTATGAAACAGGAGCAGAGAAGCGATTTTAAGCGGCCCAGAATATCTACGCAGCAAGAAGTAAGTGCAAATGATCCCTACCCAATAGCTGATTGCAAGAGCTGCCCCGAGCCCAACAGTGATATCAGCTACAGCTAGATTAAAGAAAGCCCAAGCACTTATGGCTAGAGCAACTAGATTGATAACCAAATTAGAGATTACCTGATATTTAGTATTTTCAAAAGCATTTAAACCTCTAATCAAGACTAGATTGATTGAAAGCGGAACTAATCCCAAAGACATGGCAGCAAGTACTCGTCCAACGTATGCCGCGGCTTGCTCGGAGATGCCAAAGAATATTGCAGTAGCTATCTCTTCGGCAAAGAAGAAGAAAAAGAGCGCTGCAGGGATAGTCGATATGGCGGTAAGGCGAAGAGCCTTACTTATTTGGTCTCTAACTTCAGACAACTTCCTATCGAATGCTAACTTGGATAGCCCAGGAAGTAAGGCTGTGACAATAGAAATGGTGACGATCGAATGTGGCAGCAACATCACTAAGTAGGCATTGGCATATGGGGTGTAGCCCACCCCATACGGGATGCCTGCATCTTGCGCTAAGACAGCAGCCCTGGTGGCAAGATTTACAGTGATAAGGAAACCAATTTGTGATATTAAGACAAACATAAAGGCCCAACTAGCAAGCCTCATAGCTTTATCAAGACCAACTCCTCGCCAATCGCTACGAAAAGTCAATTTCAACCCAGACTTCCTTAAAGTGGGAAAGAGAATAAGAGCTTGCAAAACAATCCCTAGAGTGCTTCCTAACCCGAGTAGAGCCATTTGCGATCCGCTTATAGTTTCAAGTGAGATCTCATCTGTCACTGATATGAAATAGGAAAAGAGGGCAATAACCAACAAATTATTTGCTATTGGAGCCCACATCATTGGCCCAAATTGCTCTTTAGCATTGGCAACCTGGCCCAAGATTCCATAGAGGCCGTAGAAGAGAATCTGGGGCAAACAGTAAAGAGCGAAGGCTAATGTGACATCCCTAGAACGTCCTGAAAAAGTCGGCGCGTATAGAGAGATTAATAGTGGGGCCAGTAGCATCGCTGCAATCGTTATAAATAAAAGCGATGATGCAATTAGTGAAATTAGGCGACTTATATGGGCGCTGCCACCATCCTCCTGCCTAAATGATTGAACTATTAGAGGAACAAATACTGCAGAGAGAGCTCCGCCTATAAGAAGGTTATAGATGATATTTGGCGTGGTATTTGCAACATTGAAGGCATCACCGAGGAGACCAGTGCCAAGAGCTGCAACAAGAAGAAGGTTTCTAATTAACCCAGTAGCCCTAGAGACTATGGTTCCAAGGCCCATAAGCGAGGAAGATCTAATTAAATTGGCATCTTCACTCATTTACCTCTCCTGCTCTTAACTCTTCTTACACTCTGCACAATTGCCGCCAGTAAAAGAATTATCGCCATCCCAGTGGTCAGCCAGGTAGTAATGGGGGGAATAACCGCGAGTCGAAGCGGGATTCTCTTCTGAAGACCAATCGGATCCCCTTTAAGGGTAAGTAGTTGGAGGCGAAGTGCGGTATCACCGGATGCAATTACCTCAAGCGGCACCATTATTTGAATCTGTGATTGTCCATCAATGGTAATTCTTGGGACTTGTTCAGCCAGCACACGACTATTAGTTGTAGTGACAACTAAATCTAGCGTGACTTGTTCTGTGAAATCATTAATAACAGTGACTGGGAGATCATAATTCTTAGCAGTAATAGTGTAGTTACCAGGCGAGATGCGTAGTTTATTGTTTGCGTCTTTTATAGCTACGCTGTAACTCTTGGAAATCAGAAATGCATTTTCTTTAGATAGCGCTGGGTTTAAGGTCTTTGCAAGGCCCAACCTTAAATCTTCAACCTCCTCTGACGTGATTAGAGAATTGGTAATCTTGATTGATTTACGAAGGCTGGCGTAGGAGTTTCTAGCAATCAATACAGGCTCACCTTTAACCTCTGACTTTCCTGGCGCGGAAACCTCTCTATTTATCAGGGCCTCTAGACGAAGCTTTGAAAGAGCGTTATATATCGAAAGCTCACCAGGGGCGGCGCGATCTAGAAATGATTGAGAAGGGGCGCCATAAGTCAGAGCAACCACTCGATTGTTTCCGATCAAAGATTTGAGTTTTTCTAGCCAAGTGTTTGCTAGTTCGAAAGGGGCAACCTCAACATCATCTCCCTCCTGATCTAAATATACATAGCCGTCTGTTAACTCAACTATCTCTTCAATTAAGCCTGGGTCAATCAACCAGGTTCGATTGCTAGAAGGCTTTATCTCCAGGGCCTTTCCTAAATCACCGCCAGGCGAAATAGAGATTGCAAGCTCATTATTAATAAAGCGTCCATCGGCGAGTTTGTTTGTTGGTGCACTCAATGTGACCAGAGTTGAGCTATGAGCAGGCGCCATTGGAAGGAAGATCATCAATAAGGCAAGCAGGATACGCTTCAAGAGAGCAGATCCTTAGAGCGAGAGATCAATTTCTTCTCATCGGGATAGGCCAACTTAGTGACGATTTCATCTAAAGGAAACCAACGAACATCATCTACCTCGCTTACCTGTGGGGCAATCTTGCCCCCTACTTCCTTAAATAAGAAGTGATGAACTGTCTTGTGAATTCTCTTTCCCCCAGCCATAAACCAGAAATCAATCACGCCAAGTGACTTGTCAATCTCACTTTCAATCCCTGTCTCTTCGCGAATTTCGCGAAGAGCTGCCGCCTGAGCACTTTCTCCTTCTTCTATGTGGCCCTTAGGAAGTGACCAGAGGAGTCGTTCACGATTTGGGTCTTTCGCATCCAAGCGACCAATTAATAGGCCTTGAGTTCTACTTTCGTCGATCACTAGCCCACCAGCGCTGACCTCATCAACACGTTTTGCATAAGGGGCGCGCCTGGCTCGCTGATTCATGCCCCGATTAGGGCTTTTGTTATCAGGATTATTAGGGTGTGAGCGTCTTGAAGATTTAGAGGGAGAGCGTTTCCGCTTTCGTTTCTTCTTAACTTCTTCGCCGCCCGCACTAGGTGCCGGGGTCATGGCTCAAGACTACCCGCCATAGCCAAGATGGGAAGGCAAGCCCGCATCGGTAACCTTAGACACAATGGAAACTCCACTTACAGCAGCGAGCCAGATCGCAATGGCAACGCTCAAAGAGCGCGCCCCGGCGGCCTTTGAATTAGCTGGGGCTTTTAAGGCTGCCGGTTTTCACCTAGCGCTAGTTGGCGGCACGGTCCGAGATGTGCTGCTTAATCGCCTTGGAAATGATCTAGATTTCACAACTAATGCAAAACCTGAAGAAGGCAAGAAGATATTAGCAAAATTCGCCGATGATACTTGGGACGTTGGACTCAAGTTTGGAACCATTGGAGCAAGGCGTAAAGACATCACTTTCGAAGTTACCACCTACAGAGTTGATCACTACGAGCAAGGTACTAGAAAGCCTGAAGTTCAATTTGGCCAGAAGATCGAAGATGATTTGCGCCGGCGAGATTTCACTGTTAATTCCATGGCTATTGAATTAACCACAGATGCCCCAGAGTTCATTGATCCTTATGGCGGAGTAACTGACTTATTGAGGAAAGTACTTCGAACCCCGACAACTCCTGAGATCTCATTCTCTGATGACCCCTTAAGAATGCTTCGGGCCGCGCGCTTGGCCTCGCAATTAGGTTTCGATATTGACCCTGCGGCGATGAAGGCCATGAGTGAGATGAGAGATCGCTTAGAGATAGTTTCGGCCGAGCGGATTAGAGATGAGTTTATGAAGATTGTGATGTCTAACGACCCACGTCTTGGAATCAATATCCTTGTTGAAAGCGGGCTCTGCGATAAGTTCATTCCCGAGATTTCAAGATTAAGGCTAGAGGTTGATGAACACCACCATCACAAGGATGTTTATGAACATACCCTTACTGTTCTAGAACAAACAATGGTACTTGAGGAGCGTTTAGGTGGACCAAATCTAATAGTCAGGCTCGCTGCCCTTCTACATGACATTGGAAAACCTAAAACAAAGGCCCTTGTCGAAGGAGGTGGAGTCACATTTCATCACCATGAAGCAGTTGGGGCTCGCATGGTTAGAGAGCGCTTAAAGAAGCTCCGTTTTGATAGGGATGTAGTTGCCGCCGTTGCCGAATTGACCTTTCTGCACCTGCGTTTTCACGGCTATGGAGATGGGGCTTGGAGCGATTCTGCGGTGCGACGATATGTCAGAGATGCAGGCGAACTTCTAACTCACCTTCATGTTTTAACTAGAGCTGACTGCACGACTAGAAATAAAAGGAAAGCCGAGAACCTAGCGCGCCACTACGATCATCTAGAGGAGCGCATCGCTGCCTTGATGGAGCGAGAGGAGTTAATGAAAATCAGGCCCGATATAGATGGCAATGAGATTATGAAACTGCTAGATATTGGTGCAGGTCCAACTGTTGGCAGAGCCTACGAACATCTCTTGGAGCTGCGCCTAGAGCACGGTCCACTTGGCAAAGAAAGAGCCAAAGAAGAGCTAATGAATTGGTGGAAGTCTAGAAATCAGAATTAAAGCGCGATTTTCTCAAGAGTAAAGTGGCAACTACAAAGTAAGTAAGGGCAATTAGCATGGGCAATATGGCAGATTCTCCGGAAGGGGGAAGTATGAGGGCTGCCACTATTGCACCAGAGACAATTCCGCCATTGACCACTACATCATAAACTGCGAAGACTCGGCCACGGTAGGTATCAACAATTCTAGATTGAACTAGCGCGTCGTTTGTAACTTTAACACTTTGACCTGACATGCCGGCAAAGAAGCCTGTGACAACTAGAAAGAACTCTCCTTGGTTAAACGCCAGAGCGATTGGAAGCAACCCACTTGCAAAGAGTGAGTACCTAATCCAGGCATGCCTTCCATACTTCCTAACCCCGAATGGAGCAACAATCGCGCCTATTGTGATTCCAATGCCTGCCACAGTAATTGCAAAAGCAAAGCCAGCAAGTCCTGCATCAGGATCTGTTGGGTCATTGAAAGTGTTTCGGTTCAACAAGAGCGCCATCAAGGTCAGCGCTGTTAAACCACCACGCTGTACAGCAGTGGCGGCAATTCCTGAGAAGCAATCACGAACCTTTCGTAGGAATCTATATCCCTCAACCATCTCCTTATAGGCCGCAGCAGCACTCTGCCTTCTCACCTCATGAGGCAAGGGGCCTAACTGCGTTTTTCTTAGACGAAGCGATAGAAGAGCTGCAGCAAGAAAACAGAGGGAGGCGAAGATAATTAAGCTGGCATCTGCCTGATTAGCATCTAGCTCACCCTCTAATAGTCCACGAAGTCCAATTCCCACCCCTCCGCCAATCACTACAAAGACAGTCCCGCCGGTAACAGCGGTGGCATTAACTGAAACCAAAGTGTTTCTTCCCTCGACTCCATTAAGGTCTAGAAGCAATGGAAGTCCTGCCGAGAGACCGGCAAGGATTAATCGGTTAACTCCAAATGCCAGAAGGACAAATATTGTTAGCTCAATCCCAGTTGCACCATTTCTAACCAGTCCCGCAATGAAAATTAATGTCAAAGCCCTAAACAAATTGGCAAAGAAGATAACGCGCTGTCTTGATAGGCGATCTAGAATTGTCCCAACAAAAGGACCAATGAGCGAGTAAGGAAGGAGTACGACAGCAAAGGCAGCTGCTGCGGACTTTGCATCAGGTTGGCGCTCGGGTGAGAATAATACAAACGATGCTAGGGCTGATTGGAATACTCCATCTGTGAATTGCCCCATCCAACGAAGGGTGAGAAGCCTTGCCACAGCCGTTTTTCGGATAGCCTTCCAGAGACTCACATCTCAAGCGTAGTTAGGTTTTTAGCTTTATCCTTCTCCGGTGTGGTCTAAGCGAGCCTATGTTGATTTCACCCTAAGAAAACGGGCGACAATTGCTGCCACCTACCGTGGTCTTAACGCCACCTCTGATGCCTGTGATGCCCATCCATATTTGAGGATGGCCGCTAAACATCATGGCCTTCTAACCCAGAGAGATTGCCCAATGTGTCGCAAAGATAAGGTCCACGAACTGCAATACACCTTCGGTAATCAACTCGGTCAATACTCAGGGCGTATTAAGAACGATTCAGAATTAGATGAAATGCAGAGTGAATTTGGAGAATTCCGTGTCTATGTTGTGGAAGTCTGTTTAGACTGCGGTTGGAATCACCTAACGGCCTCATTTCTCTTAGGTGATGGAGAAGAGCGTAAACCACCACGAAAGGCAAGGACTCTCTAGTAGCTTTCACTTGGTTAGGCTAAGGACATGGAATGGTTGAAAAAGTCTTGGGTTAAGCTGGGAGTTCGAATCTCAGGTTTCTTATTTCTCATCGGAGCTACTGCCTTTACCATCGCTTACTTTACGACTGACATTCCAGACCCAAACGATTACGTAAATTCTCAAGCAACAATAATTCAATATGCTGATGGCGATGAAATAGGAAGAATTGGCGCGCAAAATCGCACCATCATCCCTCTAGCTGGCGTTCCACAAGATCTAAGGCGCGCAGTATTGGCGGCAGAAGATAAAGGCTTTTATTCTCAGGGCGCTTTCAATCCTCTAGCCATACTAAGAGGGGCGATAAATACCGCACTCGGTAGAGGTCTGCAAGGTGGCTCAACAATTACTCAGCAATATGCCAAGACCGCTTTTCTCGCCCCTGATAGAACGATTCAAAGAAAGATTGTGGAATTAATTGTTGCGATAAAGCTTGAGAATCAATTGTCAAAGGACCAAATCTTTGAAAACTACCTAAATACTATCTATTTCGGCCGCGGGGCATATGGGGTAGAAACTGGCGCAAAGGTCTATTTCGGCAAGAGCGCAGACCAATTAACTATCGCGCAAACCGCAGTTCTAGCAGCGATTTTGCGCTCCCCTGGTTATTACGATCCGGAATATAGAGAAGGCAATAAGGAGCGCCTTGAGGCTCGATATAAATATGTTCTAAACAATATGGTGGGCGAAGGTTGGCTCGAGCGGGAAACAGCTGATAAGTATTTAAAGAAAGTCCCTGAGATCCGTCCACGCCTTAGTACTGGGCAATTGGCCGGCAATAAAGGCCACTTAATCGAAGCGGTCAAAAAAGAACTCAACTCTCTTGGCTTTAGCGAAGAAGAGCTAATGATTGGCGGATTAGTAGTTCGAACAACTCTAGAGAGAAATGCACAAACTGCCGCCGAATCTGCAGTCTTCGAGAAAGCTCCAAAAAATGCCCCAGACGATCTGCATATCGGCCTAGTTTCCATAAGACCTGGAACTGGCGAGATCGTGGCGATGTTTGGCGGAAAAGATTATCTAGAGCGACAGCTAAATGATGCCACCCAGGGAATTACCCAAGCAGGATCGACATTTAAACCTTTTGCACTTGTTGCTGCCCTAGAACAAGGGGTGTCCCTGGCAAGTGTTTGGAATGGTGATGGACCAAAGATCTATGATGACTTCTTAGGCCGCCCCTATGAGGTTTCAAATTATGGCGATAAGTCCTTTGGCGATGTCTCACTACTTAGGGCCAGCGCAGTTTCGGTTAATACCGTCTATGTCCCACTAGGCATAAAAGTTGGCGTTGATAAAGTAATTGATGCTGCAAGGCGAGCAGGCATTCCAGAGGGCGTCGTCATGGTACCAACGCCTTCAGTAGTACTGGGAGTTGCCAGCCCTAAGGTTATTGATGTTGCTAACTCCTTTGCCACCTTTGCTGCAAATGGCATCAAATCAAAACCGTTTCTAGTCAAAGAGGTATTAGGTTCAAACAAAGGCATTCTGTATGAAGCTCGTATTGAAACTGAGCAGGTATTTGATGAGAGCGTTATGGCAGATTTGAATTATGCACTCGGCGAAGTAGTTAGAGCAGGTACCGCCTCCTCAGCCCTTAAGGGATTTAGAAGGCCAGCTGCTGGGAAGACCGGAACCTCGCAATCTAATGCCTCTGCTTGGTTTACTGGATATACCCCACAGCTTGCCACCTCGATCGCTTTCTTTAGAGATGATGCCACCGAATCTTTGAATGGCATTGGTGGCTTAAATTCTGTGACAGGTGGAAGTTTTCCTGCTCGAATTTGGAACGCCTATATGAAGGTGGCGCTAAAGGGTCAGCCAAAATTGGATTTCTCCGCTCCTACACTCATCGGTGGAGTCGATCCATTTCCTATTCCAGATCCTGTTGCCACGATCGCTCCATCAGATGCTGCCAATTGGTGTCTAAGCGCAGATCTTGAAGGAGCCATGAAAGATCTAAAGGAGTTCTGCGTTAAGGCTTTGAAGAAGTACCTAGTTCCTATCCCTATCCCAACGCCAGAGCGCAATCCATAAAGTGTCAAAAAACAAGAGCCTGCTGATTGCTCTGATGGTAACCCTGATTGCGGCGCTGCTTTCTTTCGCCAAATTCAATCATTGTCGCAGCACTAATTGGGCAAGCCCTGATGTCTATATCCATATGTGCTACTCCGATATTTCAGCTCTTTATGGGGCAAGGGAGATAAATACCGACAGATGGCCCTATCAATCAGCAGATAATTCAATGGAGTATCCAGTGCTTACTGGGGTGATCACTTATTTAGCCGGTCTACTGATTGATGATCCCAACGGATATCGGGCATATTTTGATCTCAATGCCTTATTGATTGTGCTCTTGCTCTTTTCCTCGGTCTTTATACTCTGGCGTCTAGCTCCCAAATACACGCCGCTTTTCCCAATAGCCCCGGCGGTATTTGGTTCACTACTTATCAATTGGGATATCTGGGCGGTGCTATTTGCACTTATTGCTATCTATTTCTATGAAAGCAAACCCGATCTATCGTCACTTTTCTTAGGAGTGGCGATTTCAACCAAGTTCTACCCGGGAATTATCCTCTTTGCTATTGCGCTGCTTCTATGGAGTCAGGGAAAACGGCTAGCGCTGCTTAGGTATCTGGCAATTACATTTCTTGCTTGGTTAGCAATCAATCTTCCCGTAGCCCTGGGTAGTTTTACCGGTTGGGTTCGCTTCTTTAAATTTAATCTAGAACGCGACATCGATCTTGGCTCTATTTGGTATGCAGTAAATCTACTTGGTTTTCATGGCGGCAATATTAATAACTTGACTACTATTGTCTTTCTAATTGTCCTTGGCGCCATTGCTATCTTCTTCTTTGCAACTGCGCCCTCTAGGAGTGATATTGCGAATCTAAGCACTGTTGCCTTTCTAACTCTGGCAGCTTTTGTGACCATTAGTAAGGTCTACTCCCCGCAGTACATTCTCTGGCTAACCCCTTTAGCTGTTCTTGCCTTAAGTAGAGATAGCCAGCGTCTAGCGTTCTGGGTTTGGCAGGGGACAGAGGGGATCTATCACTTTGCTATCTGGCAGTACTTAGCTTCCTACAACGGGGCTAAGTTTGGCCTTAGCGAAGATCTCTACGCCCTTGCTATCCTGATCCGTATTGCAGGACTCGCCTATTTCGCAGCGGCTCTAATCAGGGTCGCTCTGGCAGATCGCTGCCCAAACCTGGGTAATGCACAGAAAAACCCCTTGGAATTTCTCCCTGACAGTACCTACGGCTAGGCTCGCCCTCCTTCTCCTCTTTCAAGGCCTTCTTTACGCGGCTTAAAAGAACGAGGATAAGGAATGTAAGTAACCCTCCTGTCGCGGAGAGACCGTGACCGAATGAGTCCGAAGGAGGTGGGTTCAACGCATGCGTCACTATGAATTAATGGTGATCCTAGATCCCGATCTAGAAGAGCGCACAGTGGCACCAAGCCTTGAGACGTATCTTAAGATCATAAAGAAATCAGGTGGTCGCGTAGACAAACTTGATATCTGGGGCAAGAGAAGAATGGCATTTGAAATCGCAAAAAAGAGCGAGGGAATCTATGCCGTTGTTGATATGCATTGTGAGCCAGCAGCAATAAAAGAGCTGGATCGTCAACTCAACCTGAATGAAGCAGTGCTTCGTACAAAAGTTGTCCGTCCAGAGTAAATCCGCAGATAAGTAGAGACCACATAAGGTAGATAGAGGATAAGAAATGGCAGCCGGAGATACACAAATCACACTCGTCGGTAATCTAACTAGCGATCCAGAACTGCGCTTCACGCCATCAGGTGCTGCAGTTGCAAAGTTCACCGTGGCATCAACACCACGTTATATGGACCGCCAGACAAATGAATGGAAAGACGGGGATACCCTCTTTCTTAACTGTCAGATCTGGCGTCAAGCAGCAGAAAATGTTGCCGAGTCACTTACTCGCGGTATGCGCGTAATTGTCTCTGGTCGCTTGAAGCAGCGTTCCTATGAAACTAAAGAGGGCGAAAAGCGCACGGTCTATGAAGTTGAGGTCGATGAAGTCGGTCCATCTCTTCGTAGCGCCACCGCTAAGGTCACAAAAACCACTCGCCAAGGCGGTAATAACACCGGCTTTAGCGCACCAACTGGATCAAGCGATGATCCTTGGTCATCACCTGCCAGTGTTAGTGGCGGAGGATGGACATCCACCACCGCTGATGAACAGCCACCTTTTTAGCATAAACCAACCATTCCGCCCTTAATCAGGCGGGCCCTAGAAGAAGGAGCACCACAATGGGAGCACGTTCCAACCGGACGCTGAAGCAGAAGCCAAAGGTCTCGCCAGCGCTAAATAAGAAGTTTAAGAAGAAGCCCTGCAGCTTCTGCAGAGATAAGGTCAACTATATCGACTATAAAGATGTAGCCACCTTGCGTAAATACATCACCGATCGTGGGAAGATCCGTGCTAGACGAATCACTGGTGCTTGCACTCAACACCAACGCCAGATCTCTGATGCGGTCAAAAACAGCCGTGAAGTAGCCCTACTTCCCTACACCTCGACAGCGCGATAAGGAGAGTTGAAAGAAATGAAACTAATCCTTACCCGCCAAGTCGCTGGCCTTGGTAATCCAGGCGATGTTGTCAATGTTAAAGATGGTTATGCCAGGAACTTTCTCCTTCCTAGAGGATCAGCCATTGCTTGGTCGAAAGGTGGCGAGAGCCAGGTTGAAGGAATTCGCAAAGCCCGCCAGAACCGTGAGATTCGCGATAGAGACCATGCCAATGAAATCAAAGCACAGCTTGAAGAGGCGAACCTTGAAATCAAAGCTAAGGTCGGAGCAACTGGCCGTCTCTTTGGTTCGGTCACAGAGAAAGACATTGCGCTTATTATCAAGAGCGCAACTGGGCTTGATATCGATCGCCATAAGATCAAACTAGTTAAGCACGTGAAGAACCTTGGGAAGCATTCAGCCAGGGTTTCTCTAATGGCTGGAGTGGCAGCAAATATCACCATCAATGTTGTTGAGTAATTGACTCTCGCAAAAGACGGCTCGCTGAGGGCGAGCCGTCATCTATTCATCTCGATACTTTCAGGCAGGAATCTCAACTATTGAGAATTAGAAATAAATCTTTACCCACAGGCTAATAACGCTTTCACCTGCGTATATGTTGAGAACTGATAAGTTACCCACAATCTCTCCGCAAGCTCCGCACAGGTTTGCGGCCACTTACCCACAGGCTCAAAGTCCTTACCCACAGGCCAATAAACAGCAAAAACCAAGGAATTAGGGGCTGTCAGTGCTGGGTAAGAAGATACGCACATGAGCCTGGCCGAGGTCCCAAATTTTGATGAACATAGATTAAATGCACCTGAATTCGATCGCACCCCTCCGCAAGATCTAGTCGCTGAGCAATCTGTTCTTGGTGGGATGCTTTTGTCAAAAGATGCCATCGGCGAAGTTGTTGAAGTGATGAAGCATCGTGATTTTTATAGACCAGCACATGAATTGATCTTTAAAGTCGTTATTGATTTATATGGCAGAGGAGAACCAGCAGATGCGGTGACGGTCGCCGCTGAATTAACTAAACGTGGTGAGATCACAAGGGCTGGGGGAGCACCATATCTCCACACTCTTATCTCCGCAGTTCCAACCGCTGCCAACGCTGGTTATTATGCAAAGATTGTTAGAGAGCGAGCAATAGCTAGGAGACTTGTTGAAGCAGGAACGAAGATTGTCCAATTAGGTTATGCCGCAGAAGGTGATGTCGACTCGATCGTTGATATCGCCGAGCAAGAGGTTTATCAAGTAACTGAGAGGCGCGCTGGTGAAGACTTTGTGCAGTTAAGCTCCCTAATTCCCGCAGCGCTTGATCAGATTGAGAAGCTGCAATCAGGCGAGCTTGCAGAGGGGATCAAAACTGGATTCAAAGATCTAGATGCCCTAACCAATGGTTTTCATCCCGGCAACATGATTGTTATTGCAGCCCGCCCTGCTGTTGGTAAATCAACTCTTGGTCTTGATATTGCAAGGCATACTTCGATCACAAATGGTGGTTGCTCGGTTATCTTCTCTCTAGAAATGAGCCGTTCTGAAATTACCATGCGCATGCTCTCGGCTGAAGCCCGAGTTGCTCTCAACAATATTCGCTCAGGGGCCTTAAGTGACGAGGAGTGGTCTCGCCTGGCTAGAAGAATGGGTGAAATCAATGAAGCACCGCTATTTATCGACGATTCACCTAATCTTTCAATGATGGAAATTAGAGCAAAGGCTCGAAGACTTAAGCAGCGTCATGATTTAAAGCTTGTTGTCATTGATTACCTCCAGTTGATGACTTCAGGAAAGCGAGTGGAGAATCGCCAACAAGAAGTCTCTGAGTTCTCTCGTCAATTGAAGCTACTTGCGAAAGAACTCAATGTTCCAGTCGTTGCTATCTCTCAGCTGAACCGCTCTCCAGAGCAACGCTCTGATAAGAAGCCGCTCCTTTCGGATCTTCGTGAATCAGGTTCTATCGAGCAGGATGCTGATGTAGTTATCTTGCTTCATCGTGATGATCTCTATGATTCTCAGAATCGCTCCGGCGAAGCTGATCTAATTGTGGCAAAGCACCGAAATGGACCAACTAGGACAATTACTGTGGCCTCACTACTTCACTTTGCCAAGTTTGGCGATATTGCGCCGAAATATGCGGTTCCTGAAAAATTTGTCAAAGATAACTAGATAATTCTTCTTAACTCTCCACTTTTGACATCAAGAATTGCTCCCACAACTTCCAAATCTTCTGGAAGTAGCGAATAGCTCTTAATGCTTGCCACATCGTCTCTAAGCGCTGCTATTTGGTCTGTCGCAATCCTGATTTCGGTAGATCGAGTATCGATACCAGAGGCATCAAAGATTGCTTGGTGAATCTGCTCCTCGGTTCCACCTGCCATTCGGCAATCGGTATGAGGCATCACTAGAACTCTCTTTACTTCAAGAAGATATGTGGCAAGAAGCAGGGCGCGAAGCGTGTCATCGGTTACTCGGGCGCCTGCATTACGCAAGATTTTTGCATCGCCGACCCTCATCCCAACAATTCTCAAAGGATCAATTCTTGAATCCATGCAGGTAACAATGGCAAGGCCCCGGGCTGCTCGCCCCGTCAAAACGCTTGATTCATAGCCCTTCGCATACTCGCGATTTGCAGCAAATACCACATCAAATTCACCACTCAATGAACGTCTGCCTTTACCCGGGCTCTATCTGCGATAAATATTCCGATTAGTACCACCACGCAGCCGATCAATTGAATGCCGCTTAAGCTCTCACTTAGCCACCACCAAGCGAACATTCCCGCCAACACAGGCTCAATCATTCCAAAGATACTTGCCGTTGATGCTGAAAGAATCTTGAGACCGCTAACCATCAGGAGATATGGCGCAATAGTCCCCATAACTACTATCCATAAAATCAATACCCAGCCGGGAAGAACGTATTGGCTAAAACGGCCAAGGAGCTGCATATCTTTGCCAAATACCTCTACTGGAAATTGCCAAGCAGGAAGGGCACAGAGGAGTAGGGCGCTTGCCACACCAAAGCCCCAGATTGAAATAGCTGCGCTAGTTTTAGTTTTCCCTAGACGGTCTCCAATAAGGAAATAGCCAGCAAGCGCTAAGGCATCAAGTAGAGCAGCGATCAATCCGATTTCATCTAGCGAAAGCCCAGACCAGATCTGGGTAATAAGCAGGAGCCCGGTAAAACTAAGCAAGATTGCATACCAGAGAGAATTTGGCACATGCTTCTTCAAGATGAAACGTAGGAATAAGAGAATCCAAATAGGGGCAGTAAATTCAATTAGAAGCGCAACGCCAACATAGAGTCTTTCAATAGCGACGAAATAGAAGGCTTGTACTAGGGCAACTCCCACAGCCCCAAAGGCAATTAGCCAGGGAAGTTCAGCTCTTGTGCTCTTGAGCTCGGCTCTTCTAAAGGTGAAAAAGATAGCAAAGAGGATTACAAAGGCTCCTCCAGTTCTAATCTGGGTTAAGCGCCAGGCTGAGAGCCCATCTACTAAAACTATCTTTGAGATGATTCCATTGAAGGCGAATAAAAGAGCCCCAGAGAACAGATATATCTCACCGCGAAGCTTTGCTAGCACTCGAGTACTTTACAGGCCTAAAAGGCTCCTTCTGAAATTGTCATGATCTCGCCATCTTCACGCTCAACGATAGCTCTTGTTGCGCCAATAATCGGCAAGAAGTTATGGATGAAGTATCTAGAGGCTGCGATCTTTCCTTCATAGAAATCCTTCTCTTTACCGCTAGCAGATGAGATCTTTGATGCTGCAATATCCGCCTGGCGAAGCAAGAGCCAAGAAATAATTACATCCCCGACGGCCATCAGTAGCCGCGAGGTATTAAGTCCGCACTTATAGATCTCATCAGGTTTTTCCTGGCTAGCCATTGCATGTGAAACAAGCCGGCCAGTAATTGCTTGCATATCTTCTAACGCTTTTCCAAGCGAGGCCTTCTGCTCAGCATTACTGCCACCACTTGCAGCAACCTTATCAATCTCTTTAGCAAGTCTCGTCAACGCTCGTCCGTTGTCTCTAATGATTTTGCGGAAGAAGAAGTCCAAACCTTGAATTGCCGTCGTTCCTTCATAGAGAGTATCAATCTTGGCATCTCTGACATATTGTTCTAGCGGCCAATCTTGGGTAAAGCCGGAACCACCAAATGTTTGCAGAGATTCTGTCCCAAGTAGCGACCAAGCTCTCTCAGATCCATAGCCCTTGACAATTGGAAGCAGGAGATCATTTAATTGCTCTAGGTCCTTGATTTCATCCTCTGATTTCCCATTTGCCTTAGCAAGCAGAACTTCATCCTGAATAGTTGCGGTATAGAGAAGTAGCGCGCGCATTCCCTCGGCATAGGCCTTCTGGGTCATAAGGGATCTTCTAACATCAGGGTGATGGATGACAGTGACTCGGGGGCTAGCTTTGTTAGCCATATCTTTCATATCTCCACCCTGGACTCTAGTCTTGGCATAGGCCAAGGCCTGCTGATAACCAGCAGAAAGAGTTGAAATCGCCTTGGTCCCCACCATCATGCGAGCAAACTCAATGATCTTAAACATCTGAGCGATCCCATCATGAACTTCGCCAAGCAGATATCCCACTGCTGGCTCCCTCTCACCTAGGTTCATCTCACAGGTTGATGAAACATTAAGCCCCATCTTGTGTTCCACATTTGTGACATAAACACCGTTGCGCTTACCCAGTGCTCCAGTCTCGAAATCAAAGATGAATTTTGGAATTAAGAAGAGTGATAGACCCTTTGTCCCAGGGCCAGCGCCCTCTGGGCGTGCAAGGACAAAGTGGATGATATTGTCAAAAATATCAGCATCACCTGAGGTGATAAATCTTTTTGTGCCCGTTATATGCCAAGTGCCATCTGCTTGTCTAACCGCCTTTGATCTTCCTGCTCCAACATCAGAGCCAGCATCAGGTTCTGTGAGCATCATGGTTGCGCCCCATTCTTTTTCGACCATGTGTTTGGCAAGTTTCTTCTGGCGCTGGTCACCTAATACATGGGCAACATGCGCGAAAGCGAAGCCAGATGCATAAAGGTGAACTGCAGGATTTGACCCTAGAACCATCTCAGCAATGGCCCAACGAATTGATGGAGGAATTTGAGTCCCACCTAATTCTGTTGGCACATCGATTAATCCCCAACCACCATCAACATAGGCGCGATAAGATTTTTTAAAACTTTCAGGAAGTTTCACATCACCTGTTGCTTTATCAAACTCTGTTCCCTTGCGGTCGCCTTCAATAAATGATTCAGCTAAATCAACTTCACAGAGGCGCCTAACTTCCTCGAGCATTCCCATAACGGTTGGCCGATCAAGATCTGAGTAGAGGCCTTGGCCAAGAATTGATTCACGATCTAGAAGGTCAAAGAGGCAGAACTCAATGTCTCGCAGATTGGCTATGTAATGGCCCATGGCCTAATGATGCTACTGGTGAGTAACTTACGCAATCCGACGAGCGGGCGACGGGAATCGAACCCGCGCTGCCAGCTTGGGAAGCTGGCGTGATGCCATTTCACTACGCCCGCGGCAATAGCATTGAGCCCATGCTACTAAGTGATCGCGATATTGCATCTGAGATTAAGGCGGGCCGGGTCACGGTTGAGCCCTTTGAGGCCAAGATGATCCAACCATCAAGCGTTGATGTTCGCCTTGATCGATTCTTCAGGGTATTTGAGAACCATAGGTATGAGGTTATCGACCCATCCCTTGAGCAATCAGAGCTCACCCGCGAGGTTGCCGTTGCCCCTGATGACTTCTTTATCCTCCATCCAGGAGAATTTGTCTTAGCCTCAACATATGAAGTAATCACTCTCCCCAATGACATCGCAGGAAGACTTGAAGGCAAGTCATCTTTAGGACGCTTAGGTTTACTCACCCACTCAACAGCTGGCTTTATTGATCCTGGATTCACTGGCCACATCACACTTGAGCTTTCTAATGTGGCAAATCTTCCAGTTAAGTTGTATCCCGGGATGAAAATCGGCCAGTTATGTCTCATCAAACTCTCATCTGCCGCCGAGTATCCCTATGGTTCTGCTGTCTATGGCTCTAGGTATCAAGGCCAGCGTGGACCGACTCCCAGCAAGTCTTGGCTCAACTTCCATAAGTCTGAGATCAAGTAGCTATGCAAGCAAGGCTCTAGAAAATTAAGTAGATTAGAGCCGTGGATATATCCATCATCGCGCTTGCGCTCATCTTGTTTCTTGCTGTCTTTGCCATCATTCAATACAACAAATTGATCCGTCTTAATATCCAAGTCGATGAGGGATTCTCTCAAATCGAGGTGCAGTTAAAGCGGAGAGCTGATCTAATCCCTAATCTAGTAGAGGCTGTAAGGGGATATGCCACCCAAGAGCGTGAAGTATTTGAGCGAGTAGTTCAGGCACGAGCGGCATCAACTACTGCCTCTACCCTTCCAGCAATTGCCGCAGCAGATGGGGCTCTAACCAACGCCCTGCGAGGATTATTAGCCGTTGCCGAGGCATATCCAGATTTGAAGTCCTCTACCAACTTTCTACAACTACAAGAAGAGTTAGCAACTACAGAGAATAAAGTCTCATTTGCTCGCCAGTTCTATAACGACACGGTCAGAAGCCTCAATACTGCAGTTAAGACTATTCCTTCATCGTTATTTGTAGGCCTTGCCAAGGTAGGCGAGCGGGAGTTCTATGAAGTTGATGATTCAGCAGTGCGCAACGCTCCAAACGTCAAGTTTTAGGTAAATGGCAGATTTTCGAGCACTTGAATCAGTCAATAAGCGAAAGACCTTCTTCCTGCTTTTCTTTATGGCAGTTTTGGTCTGGAGTATCTCTTATCTGGCAATCTCTGCCTTTGGAGGATCTGGGGCCGGGGTAATACCTCTTGCGGTCTTGATAACTTTGGTCTCAGTCTGGGGATCTTATTATGCTTCAGATAAATTAGTCTTAAGAATGACCAGAGCGAAAGTTATTAGATATGAAGACAACCCAAATCTATTCAATGTAGTTAGTGAGGTAGTTATTGCTTCTGGCCTTCCTATGCCTAAGGTGGCAATAGTCAATGACCCAGCTCCCAATGCATTTGCAACAGGAAGAAACCCCGAGCATGCACTCATTGCTTTTACAACAGGGCTTCTAGGATCGATGGATCGAGATGAATTGCAAGGGGTGACTGCCCATGAGATGGCCCATGTTGCTAATCGAGATACTCTAGTTTCAGCAGTTGCTGCAACTACTGCTGGGGTGGTGGCGCTAATTTCCGATATCTTGATGCGAATGCTCTGGTTCGGCGGAGGGCGAAGCAGAAGTCATCAAAACCAGATGCCGATATTTCTAGCCATCATTCCTTTGATCCTTGCTCCAATTGCGGCGACTCTATTGAAGGCAGCCATCTCTCGGCGCAGAGAATCACTTGCTGATGCCACAGCTGTTTCATTCACCAGGAACCCTGCCGGTCTTAGATCAGCACTTGAGGTATTGGCTCGTGATAACACGGTAGTTGAGGCACGATCTAGCGCTGTAGCTCATATCTACATTGAATCCCCACTTGATGCCTCAGCCGCCTCTAAGCTCTTTGCCACACACCCTCCAATTCAGGAGCGCATTGAAACCCTGCGAAGGATGGAAGCCAATCCCCTAGGAAGTAACTAAGCGAACTCCATTAATAACGATAATTGCAGTGGCCACAGCTATTGCAAGAGGCCTTCTTGGAACCACGGAAACCAACTTAGCGGCGATAGGAGCCATTAGAACTCCGCCTAAGGCGAGGCCTCCAACTGCCGACCAATCGATGTCAAGACGAGAGATATTTACAAGAAAACCAATGCTGGCACAAAGCGCCACAATGAATTCAGCGGCGCTTACAGTTCCGATTATTTTTCTTGGTTCATGCTCAGTGGTTGCAAGGAGCGTTGGGGTAACGATTGGCCCCCAGCCGCCACCACCTGAGGCATCAACAAAACCACCGCTTGCTCCGAGGAATTTTAGATATCTAGGGTTATTGATCTCTGCTATGTTTGGCTTAATGCTTGTTTGAAAAATGTTTCGGTATAGAAGAACAAATCCAAGAAGTAGAAGAATTGTTGAGATAAATATCTTTCCTCCGCTTAGATCGATAGAGGATAGGAAAGTAGCTCCAGCAAATGCCCCAATTCCTCCAGGAATTGCTAAGCGCTGTAATATTTGAAAATCAACGTTCTCACGGTGCCAATGTGAAACACCTGATGCCAGAGTAGTTCCAATCTCTGCCGCATGGACTGCTGCTGATGCCACAGCTGCTGATGTGCCAAGAGTTAAAAGAAGGGTTGAGCTGGTAAGGCCAAAGCCCATACCAAGTGCCCCATCAATTAACTGTGCGATAGATCCAGCGAGTGCAAAAAAGAGCCAGTTCACAGAACTTCCTTTAGTAGTTTTTCCACATTAGAGGCGATATCTGCCGTGCCATCAAGGATCATTTCTGCTGATGTTGGCGCCTGATAATCTTGGCCCACTCCAGTTAGATTAGGCAGGTTGCCTTCCCTAGCCTTCTTATATAACCCCTTTGGGTCTCTCTGAGCGCATATTTCAGCAGGAGTCTTCACCCAGACTTCGACAAATTCACCAGGATCAAAGATCTCTCTAGCGCAATCCCTATCTACTTTAAATGGACTAACTAGGGCCACAATCACCACAAGGCCGGCATCGACCATTAACTTGCCAACTTCTGCAACACGGCGGACATTCTCTGCTCGATCTTCCTTTGTGAAACCAAGATCCTTATTTAGCCCAAGACGGAGATTATCGCCATCTAGAACATAGCTATGAATCCCCGAAATAAGCAATTGTTTTTCGAGAGCATCAGCGATAGTTGATTTTCCGGAGCCTGATAGCCCAGTCATCCAAATCAATCTAGCTCTCTGGCCCTTCTGCTTAGAGCGCGCGGGCTTATCAACTTCATAATCATATTTAGCGATATTTGATGCTCTGCGCAGGGCATGAACCACCATTCCAGCGCCTACAGTGTTGAGGGTTACTCGATCAACGATAACAAAATTACCTGATAGGCGATTTGCAGAGTATCTAGTGAGCGCAATTGGAGAATCGGTAGCGATTTCAACTAAGCCAATCTCATTGATAGCGAGAGTTCTAGCAGAAACATGCTCGCCGTTATTGATGTCGATTCGGTGACGGATAGTTGTAATTGTTGCCGGAACCATAGAGGAGCCATTTATTAGGTAATAAGAGCGAGAGTGAATCAACTCTTCCTCACCCAACCAGACTAAGTTTGCGCTGAAGCGATCTGCAGGGGTGGTGAAATTATCCGCTCCCTCAATGAAGTCGCCCCGAGTTGCATCAACCTCAGGGGCTAAGACCATAGTTACCGCCTTACCGCTTGGAGCGCTTTGGATATCGCCATCGAAGGTGGCAAGTCTTGAGATCTGGGCTTTCTTAGCGCTTGGAAGAATTATTACCTCATCTCCTACTCTAAATTCTCCTTGGCTAACAGTTCCTGCAAGTCCACGGAAATTTTCAGATCGTGAGATTAACTGCACCCCCATCCGCTTATGCTCATTTTTTGAGGGCTTTTCGCGCCAATTTTGGATCTCATCCAAGAGTGATCCACTTTCATACCAACTGGTTCTTGCAGTCTGATATACCACATTATCGCCCTCAAGTGCGCTAACTGGAATGAAACAAGCATCCTCAATAGCTAAGCGTCTAATAGTAGGCGTTAACTCTAGAACTAAGGCATCGTAAATCTTTCTATCAAAATTACCAGCATCCAATTTGTTAATGACAACTATTACTCTTTCAACACCCATGAGGGCACAAATAGTTAGATGTCGGAGAGTTTGTGGCCTAACACCCCTTGTTGCATCTACAAGTACCAGCGCAATGTCAGCCCTAGATGCAGCAACGGCCATGTTTCTGGTGTATTGCTCATGGCCTGGAGCATCGGCAATTATTAATCGACGTCCATCAAGAAGTGACATAGAGCGGTATGCCACATCAATTGTGATTCCTTGCTCACGTTCAGCCTCAAGGCCATCTGTTAATAGACTAAAGTCAATTTCACCTGCAGGTATGATTGATCCTGTTCTTCTTGTACTTCTAGCAGATGAGACAGAGTCATGGGGAATAGAATCTGTTTCAACCAATAGTCGACCAATTAAGGTGCTCTTTCCATCATCGACGCTGCCACAGGCAAGAAGGCGGACTACGGGTTTTGAAGAAATAGAGGAGGACATTAGAAGTAACCCTCCTTCTTTTTCTTCTCCATGGAATCCTCTTTATCGCCATCAATCAACCGAGTGGCTCTCTCGCTTAATTTCACAGCCATAACTTCAGCAACTACCTCCTCTAGCGTGACTGCATCTGATTCGACCCCAGCGGTAAGTGGGTAGCAGCCCAGAGTCCTAAAGCGAATCTTTCTAATCTTCGGTTCTTCATTCTTAGCTAAGGGATATCGATCATCATCGACCATGATTAATTGCTCGCCGCGCATAACCACTGGGCGTTCTTTAGCGAAATACAGCGGATTTACGGGGATTTTATGAAGTTGGATATAGCTCCAGATGTCAAGTTCGGTCCAATCTGAAATGGGGAAGATGCGCATGCTCTGATCGGGCCTAATTCTTGGGTTATAGGTTCTCCACAACTCCGGCCTCTGTGCTCTGGGATCCCAGCGATGGCCAGCTTCGCGAACGCTGAATAATCTTTCCTTCGCTCTACTTTTTTCTTCATCGCGGCGTGAGCCACCAATGGCAGCATCGAAACCATAGGAATCTAAAGCTTGACGCAGCGCTACTGTTTTCATAACCCTGGTGTATTCAGATGCAGTGGTTGAGAAGGGAGTTACACCATCACGGATCCCGTCTTGATTGGTATGGGTTATTAACTCTATTTGATACTTGTCAGCCATCTGATCTCTAAATTCGATCATCTCGCGAAATTTCCAGGTAGTATCAACATGCAGCATTGGGAGGGGAACCCCAGCGGGAAAGAATGCCTTTCTAATTAAGTGAAGAACGACTGATGAGTCTTTACCAACGGAATACAAGAATACTGGATTCCTAAAACTAGCTGCGGTCTCTCTAATTATCTCAATGGACTCATTTTCTAGAGATTCAAGAATCTCAAGCGAACTGCGCATTAGTAAATCCTATTAGTCACAGCCCTATAAATCCTTTATTGGGAAAGTCAGGGTGAAACGTGCGCCCTTACCTAACTCTGAATCGACCTTAACAGAGCCACCATGGGCTTTCATCACCGCATCAACGATTGACAAACCAAGCCCTGTCCCCTCAACCCCATTTCGCACTCGTGAAGGATCTGCTCGATAGAAGCGCTCAAAAATTTTCTCCTGAGATTGAATCGAAAGCCCGGGGCCATTATCTCTAACAGAGATATGGGTCCCTGAATTATCTTGACTCGCGCTCACATCTATTTTGCTACCAGGCGGGGTATGAATCCGGGCATTTGCAAGAAGATTAGCTATGACTTGATGGATTCGAAGCGAATCTCCCAGCACAAATAGATCTTCATTTTCAAGCTCTACAAGAATCTCATGGTTAGGCCCTGCCGCTCTTGCTGATTCCGCCGCCTCAATAATCAATCTATTGATGTCAACTGGCTCCATCAAAATTTCGGGTGATTGGTCAAGGCGAGCAAGGAGGAGTAGGTCCTCAACTAAGGATGACATTCTCACTGATTCATCCTCGATTCGGCGAATTAGTTCACCGGCTTCCTCTTCACCCTTAATAGCTCCTTGACGGTAAAGCTCAGCAAATCCTCTCATGGCAGTCAATGGAGTTCGCAGTTCGTGAGAGGCATCAGCAACAAAGCGACGCAACTTATCTTCGCTTGCCACCTTGGCAGCAAATGCTTCTTCAACGCGAGCAAGCATCTGGTTAAGCGCTGATGTTAATCGACCAACTTCAGTATCTATTCGAGATTCGTCAAGACGGGCTGAGAAGTCACCTTTAGCAAAAGCTTCAGCAGTTTCCTCAACTGAGGTCAATGGACGAAGCGAGATATCAATTATTCGTCGGGCGATTAGGACTAAGAAGATTAGCACAATAAACCCCACAGCCAGAAAGAGAAAACGTAATTGATTAATCGCTTTCTCAACACCGTTTAGAGAGATTGCACAGATAACACTTCCGAGATTTGAGGGAAGCAAGCGCGCTAGAACTCGATAATCATTACCCCTACCGCCAGCATCTAAAGTAAAAGGATGATCGTCATATTGGATTACCTCATCTGGCGTCATCCCAGATACTAAAGCTTGGATTCTCTGGGGACTTTGAATATCACCTACTGTTCCTAAGATGTTGCCGGAGGCATCAAGGAGTGTGACGCTTACTTCTGATGGCACATCACGCAGTGGTTCAAAGGGTTGGAAAAGGGGCTCACTCGAGGATTTCTCCTTTGGTTCTGTGGCAATACCTGCACGATCTAGCCTTAAAACTGAGCCCCCAGCAACGCTTTCTAGCTGGGCATCTACTTGTGCAATCAAGAAAGTTCTAAAGGCAACTTGTGCTGCGAAATCTGAGACAGTAATGGCAAATGCCCCAAGAGCCACAACGCCGATGACCAACCTATTCCGCAAACTCCATTGACCAGGCGTTGATTTGTATCTGCGAAATGGTTGTTTCATTAATTCGTTGCCGGCAACCTCAAGCGATAGCCAACTCCACGAACGGTGTGGATAAGGGGTGGCTCAATCTGGTCGATTTTCTTACGAAGATAAGAGATATAGGTCTCCACAATTCCTGCATCGCCACGGAAGTCATACTGCCAGACATGATCAAGAATCTGGGACTTTGAAACCACGCGGTCGGCATTAATCATCAAGTATCTAAGAAGGATAAACTCTGTTGGAGAGAGGTCAATCAGGTTGCCAGCGCGACGAACTTCATGGGTTGCCTCATTTAATTCTAGATCGGCAAAGGAAATAAGCCCGGCATTAATTGATGTTTCAATAACTCCGGTTCTGCGCAAAAGAGCACGCAGGCGGGCCACGAGCTCCTCAAGGCTAAATGGCTTTGTGACATAGTCATCGCCACCAAGAGTCAATCCTTTGATTTTGTCTTCCGTTGTGTCCTTAGCAGTTAAGAATAGGACACCTACATCTTGTCCTTCTGCGCGCAGTTTCTTACATACCTCAAAACCATCTAGATCTGGAAGCATCACATCAAGGATGAGTGCGTGGGGCTTAAACTCCTTAGCAACTCGCAAAGCTTCAGCACCGCTTGCGGCAATACGAACTTCAAAACCTACAAAGCGCAGGCTGGTAGTTATGAGCTCACTGATGCTCTTTTCATCATCAACGACTAGGACCTTTTGGGCCTTAGCTTCATTACCGGCGGACATAGAAGGCTCTTTCTTGGCTAGAACTGTTGAATTCATCTCTAATCACCTCGGCGCCCATCCTCTAAGGCTTACTTTAGAACTTCCTGAGAAGTAGCTGGGTTAAAGGGGCGAATTTAGGCCCACACTTATGTACGGGAATAGAAAGGGGTCTATATGGGTTCTGGCTAGAGCAATATTGAGCCGCCTTGACTCAATCTTTTGACCATAGGGGGCTCAATGTTGGAGGGTTACCCCCTTGAAATCCAATAGATATTTGAAGGAGTAGAAAGAGATGGCAAGAGCAGTCGGAATCGATCTGGGTACGACCAATAGCTGCGTATCCGTACTTGAAGGTGGCGAACCCACCGTTATTGCAAACGCTGAAGGAGCAAGAACCACCCCTTCAATCGTGGCTTTTGCAAAAAATGGCGAAGTGTTGGTCGGAGAGGTCGCCAAGCGTCAAGCAGTCACCAACGTTGATCGCACCATCCGCTCAGTCAAGCGCCATATGGGAACAAACTGGAATACCAGCATTGATGGCAAGAAATACACGGCCCAAGAAATCTCCGCTCGTATCTTGCAGAAATTAAAGCGAGATGCCGAAGCTTATCTGGGTGATACCGTAACTGATGCGGTTATTACGGTCCCAGCATATTTTAGTGATGCTCAACGCCAGGCAACTAAAGAAGCTGGCGAGATTGCAGGACTTAATGTCCTTCGTATCATCAACGAGCCAACCTCCGCAGCTCTTGCCTATGGTTTAGATAAAGGTGACAAAGAGCAGACAATTTTAGTCTTTGACCTAGGTGGTGGAACATTCGATGTCTCACTTCTTGAAATCGGCGACGGGGTAGTAGAAGTCAAGGCAACTAATGGCGATAACCACCTTGGTGGAGATGACTGGGATCAAGCACTAGTTGATTTCTTAGTCAAGACCTTTGCCGCCAAGAATGGCGTCGATCTAGCAAAAGATAAGATGGCGATGCAGCGTGTGAGAGAGGCTGCCGAGAAGGCCAAGATTGAACTTTCATCTTCACAGCAGACTTCAATCAACCTTCCATACATCACAGTAGACGCTGAGAAGAATCCCTTGTTTCTAGATGAAACAATTACTAGAGCTCAATTCCAAGCAATGACCGCAGATCTTCTTGATCGTTGCCGTCGCCCGTTCCAATTAGTTCTAAAAGACGCGGGCGTTCCAATCGCCAATATTCATCATGTAGTTCTAGTCGGTGGCTCGACTCGTATGCCAGCTGTAGTTGATCTAGTTAAAGAGCTAACCGACGGGAAAGAGCCAAATAAAGGCGTAAACCCTGATGAGGTCGTCGCCGTTGGTGCCAGCCTTCAAGCCGGTGTTATCAAGGGAGAAGTTAAGGATGTCCTTCTTCTTGATGTAACCCCGCTCTCCCTTGGCATCGAAACCAAGGGTGGGATCATGACCAAGTTGATTGAACGTAACACCACGATTCCAACTAAGCGCTCTGAGATCTTTACTACCGCTGATGACAATCAGCCAGCAGTACAGATTCAAGTCTTCCAAGGCGAGCGTGAGATGGCTGCTTACAACAAGCGCTTAGGGATGTTCGAACTAACCGGAATTGCTCCAGCGCCACGTGGGATTCCTCAGATCGAGGTGACCTTTGATATCGATGCCAACGGAATTGTTCATGTCTCCGCCAAGGATCTTGGAACCGGAAAGGCCCAGAGCATGACTATCTCGGGTGGCTCTGCTCTTCCCAAAGAAGAGATTGAGCGGATGATGCGCGATGCTGAATCACACGCTGATGAAGATAAGCAGCGCCGTGATGAGGCAGAGACTCGCAACACTGGTGATTCTCTGGTCTATCAGACTGAGAAGTTCCTAAAAGATAACTCTGAGAGACTCAATGAAGGTGAAGCTGCTACCAAGAAAACCGAAGTTGAGAGTGCGATGGCAGAGCTAAAGAAACTTCTTGAAGGCGCAGATTATGCAAGCATCAAGAGCGCAACCACAAAGCTATCTGAGGTTAGCCAGCAATTAGGAGCAGTCCTCTACGCAGCCAATGCCGCAAAGACTGAAGCGCCAAAAGGTGATGATGGCGTAGAAGATGCTGAGATCATTGATGAAAGCAAGTAATGAGCGAGGAGATAAACACTGAAGCAGTAGCAGATGAGGCGGTAACTGAGGTAATCGACCCAGTTACTGCCTTAACGCAAGATCTTCAGAGGTTGCAGGCTGAGTTCGCTAACTACCGCAAAAGGATTGAGCGCGATAGGGCGCTAGCCAGTGAAGTAGTTGCTTCAAGCGTCCTATTTGAGTTCTTAGCCATTCTTGATGATCTAGATCGAGCTGAGTCTCACGGTGAGCTAAGTGGGGGGTTTAGAGCGGTTGCTGAGCAAATCATAGCGACCACCACCAGACTTGGTTTAGAGAGATACGGACAAGCCCCAGATCTTTTCAACCCCAATATCCATGAGGCGCTACTTCATGAAACCTCAAGTGACGTTAAAGAAACAACTGTGACAAAGATCTTGCAGCCAGGGTATAAATACAAAGAGCGAATCTTAAGACCTGCTCGAGTAGTGGTGGCCGACCCACAATAACTATGGCAACTAAAGATCTATACGAGAAAGATTATTACGCCATTCTTGGTGTTGATAAGAAGGCTAATGCTGCCACAATCAAAAAGACCTATCGCTCCCTAGCCCGCGAACTCCATCCTGATAAGACTAGAGGAGATAAGAAGTTAGAGGATCGCTTCAAAGAAGTATCAGAGGCCTATGAGATCTTAAGTGATGATAAGAAGCGTGCCGAATACGATCAAGCTCGACAAGCTTTTCAATCCGGAGCATATAGCCAGGGCAAGCAATTCTCTGGTGACTTTAGTGACCTATTTGGTGGAGGCGGAGACATTTTCTCTCAAATCTTTACCGGCAGACGCGGCCCACGCAAGGGCCAAGATATCGAAACTGAAATCGCTATCTCTTTTCGCGATGCTTTATTTGGTAAAGAAATGGATCTAAAACTCTCTTCAGCAAATGTGGGCGCTGGGTCAATCACCATTCGAATACCAGCAGGCGTCTCTGATGGGTCGAAGGTTCGAATCAAGGGAAGAGGTGCGCCAGGTGAAGCTGGGCCTGGAGATCTATATGTCTTGGTTAACGTAATTGCCCATCCAGTATTCTCACGAAAGGGAGATAATCTCCTCTTAACTCTCCCGGTTTCTTTCACAGAAGCGGCCCTAGGCGCTGATATTTCACTTCCTACGATCAACGGCGATGACGTAAAGGTAAGAATTTCACCTGGTACACCGAATGGAAAAGTCTTGCGAGTAAAGGGCCGTGGAGTGAGGAAGGGAGTAAATGTCGGTGATCTCTTAGTCACCATTGATGTTCAAGTACCACAGAGAATCGATGGCAAGGCTAAGAGAGCGCTCGAGGAGTTCGCTCAAGCGACAAGGAATGAGAATTTAAGGTCTGAGTTCATGCAAAGAGCCAGAGTATGAATTCAGAGAGGGGCGATGAAGAACTAGCGCTCTATGTGATTTCAGTAGCTGCTCAGTTATCTGGTCTCCACCCGCAGACCCTTCGCCAATACGATCGAATGGGCTTAGTCTCTCCATCTAGAGCCCAAGGCAGAGGTCGGCGTTATTCACTTCGTGATATTGCACTTCTAAGGAACGTTTCACGAATGGTTAGTGAGGGAATTAACTTAGCTGGAATCAAACGAATAATTGAACTTGAATCTGCGATGTCAAATATGGCGATAGAGGTCGCCAAACTTAGAATCGAAGTAGATGCGCTGTTAGAGTCAAATCCAGAGAAAGCTCTAGTTGCTAGACGCCGAACAGAGTTGATTATTTACAATTCGCGCAAGAGTCTTTAGGTTTGACTTGTGAGCGCGTGGGAAGAACTTAGATCAGAGATACTAAGTAAGGCTGTAGTCCATGGGAAAGTTTTTCTCTCCTCGGGCATAGAAGCTGATTGTTACGTTGATCTTCGTCGTGTGACATTAGATTCTGCTGGTGCGCCACTAGTTGGTGAGGTAATGCTGGAACTAACCAAAGATTTAGATTTTGACGCAGTTGGTGGATTAACCCTGGGCGCAGATCCTGTGGCTACAGCGATGATGCATGTGGCTGCTCAAAAGGGGCGAAAAATAGATGCTTTTGTGGTTAGAAAAGCCGAAAAAGCTCATGGCCTACAAAGGCGTATTGAGGGCCCAGAGGTCAAGGGCAGAAGAGTCCTAGCGGTTGAAGACACCTCGACAACTGGAGGGTCAGTAGTAACAGCAGTAGAAGCGCTCCGAGAAGCTGGAGCAATCGTTGTTAGCGTGGCAGTAATCGTTGAGCGTGGAGCTAGAGAGAGAGTTGAGTCAGCAGGTCTTAAATATCTAGCGGCCTATCAACTTAGTGATCTTGGCCTGTAGTACTTCTCCTCTTTCTATCTCTTAAGTATTCAATTGTAATTGGAGCAAGACTTAGGGCAATGATTAATGCAACTATTGGAAGCAGATACTTATCAACAAATCCCTCTAGTTGCTCACCGAGCAGATACCCGGTGCTGATTAGGCTAACAGTCCAGATATAGCTACCAATAATGTTCCAGATAAAGAATTTTCTTGCCGAAACTCCAATAATTCCACAGAGTGGATTAATTATCGTCCTCACAAGTGGAATAAAACGAGAAAGAATCAAAGCTTTCCCTAAGCCATACTTCATCAACCAACGTTCAGTCTGAGCCACTCGTTCTTGATTAAAGAATCTGGTATTAGGGCGATCAAAGAAGGGCCTTCCATACTTGGCCCCTAACCAATGGCCACACTGAGAACCGGCCGTTGCAGCAATCGGCGCCCAGATCATCAACTGCGTGTAACTGAGCTGATTACCAAATATCTCCTTTGCTGTTCCGGATGCTGCAATACCTGCCACAAATAGCAGAGAATCTCCAGGAAGGAACAAGCCAACAAGAAGCCCTGTTTCAATAAATAGAGTTGCCAAGACCCCAAGGGTTCCCAAAGTGGCGACTATATCCTTGGCATCTAAGGGATTCACAGCCTCACCCTAAAGGCTGGTTTTGAGCTTCTCCTTTTCTGGCCCCACCCACGCTCAAATTAGGTTTGGCAAGGGGTTTTGTGCCTAAACTGCGCCCCATTGTGCACAGCGCCGAGGCAGGGGGCGCTGACCTGAGCAACCCAACGGAGAAAAATGAGAGCCCTTTCAGCGACCAACTCACTCGTGCAGGTCACGGGTAGCAATCTCGAACTCGTCTATCTAGTTCTATCAGTTTCTCTAGTGGCCTTAGCTATCGCCTGGGCGCTTCGCTCACAGGTCCTAGCAGCATCTAGCGGAACGCCAAAGATGCAAGAGATCGCAGCAGCGGTGCAAGAAGGAGCTGCGGCATATCTAGCCCGTCAATTTAAGACCCTCTCCTACTTTGTAGTTATCGTCTTTGTGCTTCTCTTCGCTCTGCCAGGAGATATGGATGTAAAGATTGGTAGATCGATATTCTTCATAATCGGCGCAGCATTCTCAGCCACTGTGGGATATCAGGGAATGTGGCTTGCAGTGAGAGCAAATACCAGAGTTGCAGAAGCTGCTCGTCAAGGCTCTGCAGTAAATGCAGTGCAGATTGCTTTTAGAACCGGGGGAGTTGTTGGAATGCTCACCGTTGGTCTAGGACTTTTCGGCGCATCGCTTGTGGTGGTTCTCTATCAAGCAGATGCCCCAGCGGTGCTAGAGGGATTTGGGTTTGGCGCAGCGATGCTTGCGATGTTCATGCGCGTTGGTGGTGGAATCTTTACCAAGGCTGCTGATGTTGGGGCAGATCTAGTTGGTAAAGTTGAAAGAAATATCCCTGAAGATGATCCAAGAAATGCCGCAACTATCGCCGATAACGTGGGAGATAACGTAGGTGATTGCGCCGGTATGGCTGCTGATCTCTTTGAGTCATATGCTGTGACGCTAGTTGCAGCTTTGATTCTTGGTAAGGCTGGCTTCGGAGACATGGGTCTGGTCTATCCGCTAATCGTTCCTGCGATCGGTATCCTGACTGCGATCCTAGGAATCTTCCTAACTCGCCTACGTAGTTCAGATAAGAGCGCAATGAGCGCAATTAGTCGCTCTTTCTATCTATCTGCACTTATTTCAGCAACCCTAGTTGGCTTTGCTACTTATACCTATCTACCAAGCACATTTGCAGCCCTTACTGGCCTTGATGCCGCATTCCAATCTGAGGCTTCGATAAACCCTAGAACCTTTGCATTTGGCGCAGTTGTTATTGGAATTGTCTTAGCCACCGCAATCCAGATGCTAACTGGCTTCTTTACTGAAGTGGGTAAGCGTCCAGTTAACGACGTAGCGGCTTCTTCAAAGACTGGAGCAGCAACAGTAATTCTTGCTGGAGTATCAGTTGGTTTTGAATCAGCGGTCTTTTCAGCGTTGCTAGTTGCTGCTGGCGTATTTGGAGCATATCTGTTAGGTGGTGGAGTAATTGTACTTTCATTATTTGCCGTGGCCCTTGCTGGCTGTGGTCTCCTAACCACCGTTGGAGTCATTGTGGCGATGGATACATTCGGTCCGATTTCTGATAATGCTCAAGGCATCGCTGAGATGTCAGGAGATGTTAAAGGTGAGGGCGCAAAGATCCTCACTTCCCTTGACGCTGTTGGCAATAGCACCAAGGCAATCACTAAAGGAATTGCAATTGCCACCGCCGTTCTTGCCGCAACTGCGCTCTTTGGTGCATTTACTGATGCGATCAAGACCTCGGTTCTTGATGCTGGCAAGGTAGTTGCAGATCAAGCATCCCAATTCCAAGGAGTACTTGATGTTGCAGATCCTAGAAACTTAGTCGGGTTAATCATTGGCGCATCCGTGGTGTTTCTCTTCTCAGGTCTTGCCATCAATGCGGTCTCACGAGCAGCAGGTGCGGTGGTGATGGAGGTAAGGAATCAATTCAAACTCCACCCGGGAATCATGAGCGGAGGAGAGAAACCAGAGTATGGCCGTGTCGTTGATATCTGTACCCGTGATTCACTTCGTGAACTTGCAACCCCGGGCCTCCTTGCGGTCTTTGCTCCAATCGCTGTTGGCTTTGGTCTAGGAGTTGGAGCACTTGGCGCCTATTTGGCGGGCGCAATTGGCACCGGAACCTTGATGGCGGTATTTCTAGCTAACTCCGGTGGCGCTTGGGATAACGCTAAGAAGATGGTCGAAGATGGAAACTATGGCGGCAAAGGATCTGATGCTCACGCTGCAACAGTCATCGGCGATACTGTTGGAGATCCTTTCAAAGATACCGCAGGGCCTGCAATTAATCCTCTCATCAAAGTGATGAACTTAGTTGGTCTTCTTGTAACTCCAGCAATTGTGATCTTCGCACTTGATGGCAATGAGAGAATCAGCCGGATTATTGCAGCGATTGCTGCAGCGATAATTATTGCGGCTCTAGTTCGTAGCCGTCGCTCCTCAACGATGATTGGCTAAATCATTTGGCCAAGAATCTAAAGAAGCTAGTGGTTGTTGAATCACCAGCAAAGGCAAGAAAGATAGGCGGGTATCTCGGCGACGAATACATCGTTGAGGCCTCCATCGGCCATATCAGAGATTTGCCGCAGCGCGCTGCTGACATCCCTAAGGAAGTAAAGAGGTTTGCCTGGTCACGCGAAGGCATTGATATTGAAAATGGTTTTGCCCCTCTCTATGTAATTAACCCAGATAAGAGAGGAAAAGTCGCAGAGCTAAAGGATCTCTTAAAAGAGTCAGAAGAGTTAATCCTTGCCACCGATGAAGACCGCGAGGGTGAAGCAATCGCCTGGCACCTAATCGAAGTATTGAAACCAAAAATTCCGGTAAGACGGATGGTCTTTAATGAAATTACTAAGGAGTCAATTCTTAAAGCAGTGAATGAAACTAGGGATATCGATCAGCGTTTAGTTGACGCTCAAGAGACCAGGCGAGTTTTAGATCGCCTCTTCGGGTATCGCCTCTCTCCAGTGCTTTGGAAGAAGGTGATGCCAAGAATTTCTGCGGGACGAGTTCAATCGGTAGCTACTAAGTTGATTGTGGAAAAAGAGCGCGAAAGAATAGCTTTTATCGCCTCAGCTTGGTGGGATCTAACTGCCCAGACTGAGCAAAATTTCACTGCCAGACTAATCTCTTTTGAAGATAAGCGCCTTGCCACAACCAATGATTTTGATTCAAGAGGAGCCTTAAAAGAGAAAAGTGCATCGAATATGATCTTGCTTGATCAAAGCTCAGCTGAGAGGCTGAGAAACTCGCTCACAGGTAAGAAATTAACAGTTAAATCAATTGAAGACTCACCAAGAACAGAAAGACCAAAACCACCCTTTACTACTTCAACAATGCAGCAGGATGCCGGCTTTCGCCTTGGATGGGGTGCGCAGTTAACTATGCGCATTGCCCAGAGCCTTTATGAAGGTGGATACATCACTTATATGCGAACTGACTCAGTCAATCTCTCGCAGAGCGCTATTAACGCAGCTAGAGACTCTGCTCAAGCTCTTTATGGCAAGGATCATGTTCCAGAGAGTCCTAGATTCTATGAAGGCAAGACCAAGAACGCTCAAGAGGCTCATGAAGCAATTCATCCTGCCGGAGATTCTTTTAAGACTCCAGGCGAGCTTGCTCCTGAATTAACTCGCGATCAACTTTCTCTCTATGACTTAATTTGGAAGCGCACTGTGGCCTCACAGATGGCTGATGCCAAGAAGTTACAGGCAAGAGTGGATTTTGATGTACTGACCTCTGAAGGGAAGCCTTGTGTATTTAGAGCAAATGGAAGCGTCATAATGTTTCCAGGGTTTCTGGCAGCCTATGAGGATGTTGGCGATGAGAAAAGTGATGAAGAGAGTGATAAGCGCCTTCCACCTATGAAGGTAGGGCAAGATATCGTTGCCACGGAATACCTATGTGAGGGCCATGAAACCAAGCCACCTGCTCGATATACCGAGCCAACCTTGGTTAGGAAATTAGAGGAGTTAGGCATAGGACGCCCTTCGACCTTTGCCTCCATTACTCAAACCATCCAAGATCGTGGGTATGTGGTGAGGAGGGGAAGAGCTTTGGTGCCGACCTTTTTGGCTTTCTCAGTAACTGGCCTGCTTGAGCAGCACTTTGCCAAGTTAGTTGATTATGAATTCACCGCTTCGATGGAGGAAGACTTAGACAGAATTGCAAATGGTGAGGAGGAAAGACTTAACTGGTTGACTAAATTCTTCTTTGGCCATGATGGTCAGCCTGGCCTGCTAGATCTTGCGGCAGACCTTGGCGCAATTGATGCGCAACAGATTAATACTATGAAGATGGGTGAAAACATTGAGATACGAGTTGGTCGATATGGAGCATACCTTCAGGAAGGTGCTGGTGATGATCGAAAGTTTGCCAATATTCCAGAAGGCCTTGCTCCCGATGAATTAACACTTCAAAGAGCTATCGAACTTCTAGCAGCTCCATCAGGTGAGCGAGAACTCGGAATTGATCCAAGCACCGGACTTCGAGTGATTGCCAAGTCTGGACGCTTCGGGCCTTACGTAACAGAGGTATTTCCTGAAGGCACGAGCGAAGATGGGAAGAAGCCTAGAGAAACCAAAGCTGCACCAACGCCGAAGACGGCATCACTTCTCTCGACAATGAGTCTAGATACCATCACTATTGATGAAGCCCTAAAACTTCTTTCGCTGCCTAGAAGCCTTGGATTCGATAGCCAGAGCGGTGAGGAGATCACAGTTCAAAATGGCCGCTATGGTCCTTATTTGAAGCGTGGAAGAGATTCAAGAGCCTTGACTTCTGACGAAGAGATATTTTCAATTAATCTAGATCAGGCTGAAGCCATTTATAAACAGCCAAAGATGAAGCGACGTGGTGTTGCCAAACCACCACTGAGAGAAGTGGGCGTAGATCCAGAGACAAAGAAGGCAGTTATCATTAAAGATGGTCGCTTTGGAATGTATGTTACTGATGGAGAAACAAATGCCACGCTGCGCCGTGGAGACACAGTTGAAGCTATGACGATAGAGCGAGCTTTAGAACTTCTGGCAGGACGGCGCGCCTGGGAGATCGAAAATGGCGGAGTGAGTAAGAAGCCTAAACGTGCGAAAAAGAGCGCGCCTACACTTACCAAAAGAACCATCAAGGGGGTTGGCTCCAAGCCAAAAGCGAAGAAGTCAGCCAGCGGTAAGTCAAAAAAAGATAAGTAATAGGCTTGCATCTATGGGTAACTCAAATCCAGGCCCGCTATCACCAGCAGCAGGTATGCGAAATAACGTTATGGCCATACCCGTCTTTCGCAAACTCTGGAATGCCATGGCTTTTTCATCCTTTGGTGATTGGCTAGGACTTCTTGCTACAACTGCGCTGGCTCAACAATTGGCTGGTGGAGATTACGCAACTGCAAATATTGCTATTGCAGGTGTTTTCATCGCTCGACTCTTGCCATCGGTAATTCTCGGGCCTCTTGCAGGAGTGATTGCTGACAAGTTTGATCGTAAGAAAGTAATGGTTATAGGAGATATTTTACGTGCTATTTTGTTTATCACCATACCTATTGTAGGAAATTATCTCTGGCTCTATACCGCAACTGTTCTAATTGAGTGCATTACTCTCTTCTGGAGCCCTGCAAAAGATGCCACCATGCCAAATCTAGTCCCAAGGAATAAACTTGAGAGCGCCAATCAAATGACACTCCTTGCATCCTATGGGAGCGCTCCATTTGCAGCCCTTACATTCACGCTCCTAACAATTTTTATTACGGGAATCAGCGCAGCTTTTGATCTTGGTTCAAACTCAGCTGTTGACCTAGCCTTATTCGTAAATGCTCTATCTTTTCTTTTTAGCGCTTTTACAATAAGTCAGATGGATATTCCCAAAGAGCATTTAAAGACAGGTGAGGTCTCCAGTTCAATAGTTGCATTTTTCTTAGATGGGGGGAAATTTCTATCCTCATCTAAAGTAATCAGAGGCTTAACATTTGGCCTACTAGGAGCATTTATTGCCGCAGGTGCGGTGATTGGCCTTGCCAGAACATTTGTAGGCGATCTGGCAGGCGGTGATGCTGCATATGGAATTTTATTTAGCGCCGTCTTTACCGGCCTTGCTATCGGAATTGCATTTGGTCCTAAGGTATTTTCACAATTTTCAAGACGCCGTCTATTTGGAGCATCGCTAAGCGTTGCTGGATTCTTATTGATTGTGCTCTCGCTGCTACAAAACCTAGTTCTGGCAGTCTTCGTTGTGGTCTTGCTTGGCTCATTTTCAGGAGTCTCATGGGTTACCGGGTTTACGATGCTTGGAGCGGAGGTTTCTGACGAGCTACGAGGCCGAGCATTTGCTTTTACCCAATCCTTGGTCCGGATCTCCCTAGTTGGGGTTCTGGCAATTTCACCGATAATTGCAGCTGCGATCGGCGAGCATGTCTTTATTCTTGGCGAAGTGCAACTCACCTATAACGGAGCTGCATTCACCATGCTTGGTGGAGGAATTGTTGCAACGGCGGTTGGAATCCTCTCTTATCAACACATGAAAGATCGTACAGGAGTTTCATTATGGAGCGATGTGGTAAACGCCTTAAGAGGGGAGCTTGGTGGGATTACTTCTCCAAGAGTCGAAGGGCTATTCATCTCTTTTGAAGGAGGTGAGGGTTCTGGAAAATCAACTCAGGCAAGATTATTGAAAGAGTGGTTTGAGAACGAAGGCAAATCTGTAGTTGTAAGCAGGGAGCCCGGTGGAACTGAGCTCGGTAAGAGTCTAAGACAAATCCTTCTTGATAATGCCACTGGTGACATTTCTCCAAGATCTGAAGCTCTTCTCTATGCTGCAGATAGAGCTCACCATGTCTACTCACTTATTCGCCCAGCCTTAAAGCGCGGCGATGTTGTCATTACCGACCGATATTTTGACTCATCCATTGCCTACCAGGGAGCCGGTCGTATCTTGTCGCCCAATGAAGTTGCTCGCATTAACCGTTGGGCAACCGAATCTCTTTTCCCTACACTGACAATCATTCTGGATCAACCTGCCGACGTTGGCCTTTCAAGGATCAAGAGCGCCGATAGGCTAGAGAGCGAGTCAGTCGAATTTCACGACAGAGTGCGACAGGAGTTTCTCCAACTAGCTGCAGTCGATCCCGAGCGTTACTTGGTGATTGATGCCAGAAGGCCGATTATTGAAATTCATCAAGAGATCACTGCTCGAATTACTGACATATCAAGGAAGAAATGATGAGCGTCTTTGACTCGCTGGTTGGCCAAAGTGAAGTGGTTGAAAGACTAAAGTCTGCAATCAGTTCTGCCAAGGGTGGAAGTAGTAGCCAAAAGATGGCCAATTCCTGGCTTCTTGTCGGCCCCGCTGGGTCTGGTCGATCAAATGCCGCCGTAGCCTTTGCTGCTTCTCTGCTCTGCAGTGAAAGTGGCTGTGGAAAGTGTCGAGATTGCCAGACTGTTCTCTCTGGGACACATATAGATGTTGAGAGATTTAACCCCACTGGCTTATCGATTAAAGCAGAAGAAGTCAGAGAACTCATAGCAAGGTCTGCTTGGTCGCCATCTGTCGGCGGTTGGCGAATTGTCATTATCGAAGATGCCGATAGATTGACTGAGAGTGCGGCTAATGCTCTCTTAAGAACTATTGAAGAACCAGAGACGCACACGCTCTGGTTGTTATGCGCTCCAACCCTTGGTGATGTTTCAGTAACTATACGCTCCAGATGCAGGCACCTACAATTACGGACTCCCTCGACAGCAAGTATTGAAGAGTTTCTACTTTCAAATACCAGCATAGATTCGAAGGCTGCAGCATTCGCTGCTCGAGTATCTCAGGGCCATATTGGTAGAGCTAGATTTATTGCAACAAACCAAGAAGCTCGATCCAGGAGAGAGGAAGTGCTATCACTTGCCTTTTCGCTCACGGATATCGACTCTTGTTTTAAAGCAGCTTCAAAGATATTAGATATTGCTCAAAACCAGGCTGAGAGTGAAAACTCAGAAAGAGATAGCCAGCAGATGAAACAACTACAGGATGCCTATCAAGGGACTGGGCGCTCACTAATCTCAGGTGGCGCAAGAGCCATTAAAGATCTCGAGAGGGGACAGAGATCTAGCACAACTCGCTCGGTACGCGACAACATAGATAGTGCTCTTCTAGATATTGCCACCTTTTATCGAGATGTTCTGGTCATTCAAAGCGGAGGCGAAGAGATTCTCAATATAGATCTAAGAACTGAGGTCAATGAATTTGCCAAGACATCCTCGCCAAAACGCAGTATTGAGCGCATTGAAGCGCTACTTGAGGCTCGTATGAACCTAGGGCGTAACTCGGCCCCCCTTTCAACCCTTGAGGCTCTGTTTTGCGCTTTGAAGTAGCTTTCGGCATTATCGGCACATGCGCCTAGACCATATCTCCTATGTAGCAACTCACGATCAACTAGTAGATGTAGTTCAAAGGATTGGATCTCGAATCGGCTCAGCCTTTACCGATGGCGGGATCCACCCAAGATTTGGGACTCGTAACTTCACACTTGCCCTTAAGAACGGTCACTATCTTGAAGTTGTCTGCCCGCTTGATCATCCTGCAGCTGATACCTCAGCATTTGGTCGCGTTGTTTCGCAACGCGCTAATGAGGGTGGTGGATGGCTTACTTGGGTGGTCTCAACCGATGATCTCTCACCAATTGAAAGCCGGCTTGGTCGTCAAGCAGTGGATGGTTCAAGAAAGCGCCCTGATGGAAGTGAGTTGAAGTGGAAACAGCTTGGAGTTCTTGGAACCTTAAGCGATTCCCAACTCCCTTTCTTCATCCAATGGATGTCAAAAGACCATCCATCAAATGATGGCAAAGCGGTTGCTGAAATTGTAAAGATTGAAATCTCAGGTGATGAGAAGACAATTGAAGAGTGGCTTGGCTCTGATCTCTCAAAGGCCTTTGATGGCGTGGAGATCGGTTGGGTCGACCCTACATCAAATGATGGCGCGACTGGGCTTGTGGCAGTTCACCTAGCAACGCCTAGCGGCGTTGTACGCTTGGATTAATTCTAATAATTCAAAGATTCAAAGCATCGCCGCCCTAGCTCAGTCGGTAGAGCGTCGCTCTCGTAAAGCGAAGGTCGCGGGTTCGATTCCCGCGGGCGGCTCAACTAATTGAGATATTCGCTAACCTTGCCTTATGGCAGAAACCTATGCTTATTCGATTGGAATTATTGGCTCTGGTGTCATGGGCGAAGCTTTGCTGGCAACAATTCTTAAAGCAGGCGTTGTAAATAAAAGGGTTGTAATTTCAGATAAGAGACTAGAGAGAACAACTGAGTTAGCAGTTAAATATGGCTGCGATGTAGGTTTGCCAGAGGAGATATCTTTAAAGGCGGAGAACATTTTCCTGGTAGTAAAGCCTCAAGATCTAGATGCGCTAATGAAGTTAATAGGTTCTAAAGTCTCGACAAATCAGAGATTGGTTTCATTTATTGCAGGTAAGAAGACTTCACACATTCAGAGTTTCCTCTTGAATTCTGTGCCAGTCCTTAGAGTAATGCCTAATACCCCGGTGTCTGTTGGAGTGGGAGCCTTGGCCATCTCAAAAGGAAACTCTGCTTCAGAAGGTGATATTAAGGCAATCGAAGAATTCCTTAAGGCCTCTGGAAAAACTATTTGCGTGGAGGAGAAATTACAAGATGCAGTAACTGCCACTAGCGGATCAGGGCCAGCTTATTTCTTCAGGTTTGTTGAAGCCATGATTTCGGCGGCTGAAGACCTAGGGCTAACAACGAGTGATGCTAGAACTTTAGTGATACAAACTATTTCGGGAGCTGCCGAGATGTTAAAGCAAGAGGGGGCCTCACCCAAAGTTCTACGCGAGAATGTAACTAGTCCAAACGGGACAACCTTTGCCGCTCTTGAAGTATTTGAAAGAGAGGATCTTGTTGGGGTAGTGAAGAGAGCAATGCTTGCTGCTCGCAATAGATCTCAAGAACTCTCATGAACTTTCAGATATCCTTAGACAACACCGAAAAGGAGTTGAGAGCATGGGTTCAGTAGTCAAAAAGCGCCGCAAGCGCATGGCTAAGAAGAAGCATAAGAAACTTCTTAAGAAGACTCGTATTCAGCGCAGAAACAAGAAGTAAGATCACAATCTTACCAGAACTAACTTCTTGGAGATCGAGGTAACCGCGTAGCGGACCTTATTAATTGTGACAATGGCGCCATCCTTGACATTATTGAGGGTGGCGCCATTGTTTAACCTAGGCGTTGAGCTATAAGAACCAACCGAACATAGGCGATCTTGGCAACCAAAGACTAATCCTTTGCTATCTATTAGGAGTGGATAACTAGGTGTTCCATGTTTTTCAGGAGATAACCGACTGGGATAGTCTTCCTCATCAATTATTAGGTAGCGAACTTCATCAGCGCTAGGTAGACGAAGGCCACTTGCAGCCAGCCAAGCGGCGGCAATTCTATTTCCAGAATTACTTATCGAAACATCATAACCGGCCATAGCAACACCATTATCAGGGCCATCAAGAGTGCTATATCTCCAATCTTCAGGATAGATGGAATTGCGCTTGGCTAACCTAACTTCTCCTTGGGTAGCAACATTGCTTGATGAGAGCGTAAGGACTGAGTCATAGAGAACGTAAACACTCTTACCGCTTGCTATCGCACTGAGAGAAAACCCAACGTCTCCTGTGGTTCTGCCATCACTCTGTCGATCCCCATCGACAATTTCATAGATCCACCCAGTTTTAGTAAGAGCTGCACCGAGGATTATTCCTTGAGATTCATCTCTATAGAAAACTTGAAGCCCAGCAGGAGTAACTGCGCAAGCATTGGAAACACTTACATCACTTGCAGTTTTTCGCCTAGCGCTCTCTTGATAATTTTGGATATCTTCGCCATCACCATCAAGGGTCTCATATCGCCATTTCTTTCCATCATAGGAGGCATGGCGCAGATCCTTATTTTCAGTATCGGTGTAGAAAATATGGAGCTTTTCACTAGTTTTTGTCTCTACGACACAGAGTGAGACCGGCCCCGCTAGATTCCTATCTGACCTGTTACCTGCAGTTGAATTTCCATCGATAATTGAAGTTTTCCAAGCATTGCCCATCAAGGTTGCAAGTTTTAGATTCCCAGAAATGGCGTCAGAGTATGCAATTACTTGACTCTTCTTAAATGATCCAGATGCAAGGTATTTAACATCTGCCTTCTTATCAATTATCTTCACTTTTGATGTGGCCTGAGGGATTACCTCATTACTAGTAACCGCATCAGATTGCCCACGATCGTTCACAGCTTTAATGGTAAATGAGTAGCTACTTCCATTGGTTAGACCACTTATTTTGGCAGGGCTTGAGGTAAATGTTCGCTCTTGGCCACCAGGGCTAATAGTGACGCTATATCCAGTGACCCGGTCAACTCGGCGACAACTAGGCGAGTCAAAAGTCAGCAAGGCATATCTATCGCCGACCAAGGCCCTAACATCAATTGGTTTTGCAGGAAGGCCTTGGGGTTTATTCTTTGGAGGCTTGAGCAACATGTCTTCGATCATGGCTAGTGCGATACTTCCTGGGGTTCTAAAGACTTCTCCAGAGTCAAGAACCGGCGTCATTATGGAATTTGCACCAGAGGTTGCAAATGTTGCTTCATCAAGATGGGTGATTGAAGAGCCATCTTCGTAGGGCCTGGGTGTATACAACTTAGGTTTCACGCCATTATTTGCAGCAGTAGCCAAGGGCCCACTCCAATAGAGCGGGGAGGTCATAGCTTTACCTAACTCAACTGAGCGAGCACAGAAGTCAGTAAATAGACGACCGTCAGGTAGTTGAACGTATGCATCATAAGGAGAGGGTTGTATCAAATAACCGGTGCCGAAGAACTTGTCATATTCGGCATTTGAGAGAAACCCAATGCCATGGCCTATCTCATGCAAAACAGTGCTAGATAAGTCATAACTAGATCTTCCAGGATTGCCATCAGTTGCTATATGCCATGGCGCATTTGAATTAAAGCGCAGAACGATATCTGGCTTTCCTGGAGCCAGATCTTTCTTGGCTAAGCGATCTGCCAATATCGATGGATACCAGAGATCGATATCAGGTGCTCCATCAAAGGCATTGAAGTAATCACCCGGACGAGCCGATCCCAAGACTCCATTTGTATTTGAAGGCCCCCAATGTGCTTCAAGTTCAATAGGGACCGTTGCCTCAAAATAAGAGGCCCAGATATCGACCGCATATTTGAACGCCACCCTTGCATCCTCTGGCACTCCTACGTATTTAATGTTCCATTTCGAGCGAGGTGGACCAACTTCAGCCCTTTGTGCCCTCGGCGAAGAATTTAGGTTTGTATTTTCCCCTGAGCCAAATAAGTGGCCCCACTTAGTTGCAGGGATGGTCTTAAAACCGAGCGCTGGGGCTGAAACTGGAGTTAGAAGAGAGAGAGAAAGTGAGAAAGTCACTACAAGGGCGCCAATCATCAAGGCCCTTTGCTTCATAAGCGCAAATGCTAGTGGTCTGGAAGGATGGGGGGTCATGGACTCAGTAATCCTTAAGGATGCCTATCTTCGTGCAGCAAGAGAGCGTCCTTCCCTTGGGATCGATACTGGGCAGAGAGTCGAGGTCACAATAGATGAAGCAAGAACTGAGTTAGCAAGGGTTATGAGTCGAATACTCCATAGCCTCTTTGAAGATAGATACGGACCCCTTGTCGGATCGCTTAGCGAACCAACAATCACCGAGATTCTGAAGGGTTTTGAAGCAAATCTATCTAGGAGCAAGGCAGATGTAACCCTGGTTGCTCAAGAACTTCTTGATCGTATTCTGCCGCCTACATCAAAGAAGAGAAGATAGCGGATTACTTCCTTGCCTCTTGAGTAGTCGGATGAATCATGTAGAGAGGTAGGTGTTTTACTTTTCTACTTTTTTGCTCTTGAATTCTAACTTGGCATAACTCAGCTAGTTTTTCATAAGATGGCTTACTCAATAGCTTTGTCAATTCTGTTTTATGGGAAGCATGAACTGGCCCGGCACCATTTCTTGCCTCGCCATTTGAGGAGCAGCACCAATTCGTATCAGCCCCTCCTTCGTCCCAAGCTTCACGCGCATGTTCACCAATAACAATCACTCCATAATTCTTTATCGCCAATATTTCTACTCGCCCAAGATCCGCGAAGTCGTAACTGCCAGCAACTGTCTGGCTTCGTCGCAACAAAGTGCTTACCTTCAATGTTTGTAAGATGCTGAAGAGCACAACCAAAGGATTCTTGACTGAAATCAGATTCATTAAAGAAGATACAGGTCTTATTGACTCTTCTTGTTCTCTCGGTCCTTGTCTAAGCTTAGCTCTGTGATATTGACTTGCCGTTCTTTCTTGCTACATCAACATTTTGCCATAGATTTTTAGGAAGACGCTTAGTGGCAGAGGCAACACGCGCCTCATCTGCCTTGTCATGATAGGAAGCACTTTCGCTGTGCCAACCGTACTCTGCTAGGTCTTTACCAATGCCCTTGCAGCCTTCTCCAAATGTGCAGTTCCAATAGGGAGTTAGCCAAATCAGGTCGCACCTGAAAATCTCATTTGGGTTTTCTGGGCTTGAAAACTCCACTCATTCACGAGTGAAGTTAGGGGGACCTGACGCAGGTGCAAAGCGTAGAGGTAATCTTGCCTCTATGGTTATTCCACTCAATTCAAATAAAGAGCCACTAGTTCAAATCTATTCCAGGCAGAATTGTCATTTCTGCCAAGAAGCTGAAGGTGTAGTTAGGCAAGTACTCCAAGATTTAGACTTTAGATTAGAGATAATTTATGTCGATGGCGATAAAGAGCTAGAAGGACTATATGGCGAAGAAGTGCCCGTCACCATGATTAATGGCACAAAGCATGATTATTTTAGAGTTGATAAGAAGCGATTCAGCGAGGCAATACTTCGTCAGCATCAATGATTCTGTAGGAATACCCTTGCTCGGTTAGGAACCTCTGTCTATTTTGCGCGAAATCCTGGTCAATAGTGTCCCGGGCTACTAACGAGTAGAAACGCGCTCCACCACCGTCAGATTTTGGTCTTAGTATCCTGCCTAAACGCTGGGCCTCCTCTTGTCGGGAGCCAAAAGTGCCTGAGACTTGTATGGCAATTGAGGCTTCAGGCAAATCGATGGAGAAGTTGGCGACCTTTGATACCACCAAGCACTTGATCTCACCGATTCGAAATTTGGCATACAACTCCTCGCGCTCTCTTACTGGAGTATCACCTTTAATTATCGGCACAGCAAGTTCTGCCGCGATTTCATCGATTTGTGAGATGTATTGACCGATGATCAAAACCTGATCATCTTCATGCTGTTTGGCTAGAGCTAAGACTACATTTTTCTTAGTTGCCGTTGTTGAACAGGTACGATACTTATCTTCCTGCTCAGCTGTGGCATAGGTTAGTCGCTCATGATCGGTTAGAGTAACTCTCACCTCTACACAATCTGCCGGTGCTATATAGCCCTGTGCTTCAATCTCTTTCCAAGGAATATCAAATCTCTTTGGCCCAATCAGTGAGAAGACCTCACCCTCCATTCCATCTTCGCGCACTAGCGTGGCAGTAAGTCCTAATCGACGACGGGATTGGATATCTGCGGTGAATCTAAATATGGGAGCAGGAAGAAGGTGGACCTCGTCATAAATGATCAATCCCCAGTCATGGGAATCAAAGAGGTCCAAATGAGCATAAACACCCTTTTTTCTCGTGGTCATTACTTGGTAGGTGGCAATAGTTACAGGGCGAATCTCCTTCTTTGCTCCAGAGTATTCGCCAATCTCATCTTCATTTAGTGAAGTGCGCTTTATTAGTTCATAACGCCACTGCCTAGCCGCAACAGTATTGGTTACCAGAATTAAGGTTGTGGCTTGGGCATGAGCCATCGCAGCTACTCCCACGAGAGTTTTCCCGGCGCCACAAGGGAGGACAACTACACCAGAGCCTCCATGCCAGAATCCTTCGGCAGCAAGTCTTTGATACTCGCGTAGTTTCCAACCGTCTTCATTGAGTGAAATTGCGTGGGCCTGCCCATCAACATAACCTGCAAAATCCTCAGCTGGCCAACCTAAGCGAAGCAAAGCTTGCTTTAGGTGTCCTCGCTGGCTGGGATGGACGGTTACTGTCTCATCATCGACTTTTGATCCAAGAAGTGGCGCCACTTTCTTTGCTCGCATGACTTCAGTCAGTACTGCAACATCAGTTGAGATTAGAACTAGACCATGGACAGGATGAGACTCAATTCTTAGCCGGCCGTATCGCCCCATGACTTCTGCAATATCAAGCAGTAAGGCATGCGCAATTGCGTATCTTGAGTATTTAAGCAGGGTGTCAATGATTTGTTCAGCATCGTGTCCAGATGCCCTTGCATTCCATAGACCGAGTGAGGTCAGGCGATAGGTGTGGATGTGCTCGGGGGATTTCTCAAGCTCTGCAAAGGGAGCTATCGCTTGGCGACATTCGGCAGATAATGGATGGTCTATATCTAAAAGGAGCGTCTTGTCGCTCTGAACAATCAAGGGGCCTTGAGTCATAGAAGGATTTCTCTTGCAAGTGCGGCAATGAGATTTGAGCGTGGCTCAAGATGAGAGACCAGTATATGTTCATCATTGGCATGCGCTCCGCCGCCAAGCGCTCCCAGTCCATCAAGAACTTTGGTGTGGATGGCTGCGAGATTGCCATCGCTTGCCCCACCAACGCTGGCTGAGCCCAGGGGCGCCATTGCTAGCTTCAAAGCTACTTTCTCAGCAAGCTCGTAAAGATCTTTTGTTGCAGAAATTTCTAATGGAGGGCGATTGATTCCTCCGCTAATTTCAATTCTGGCATCTTGATGTTCAGGCTTTAGGCTTCTAATTGCTTCTTCTACTCGTTTCATTTCAGCTAAGGTAAAAGATCTAGAGTCGACGTCAAGGCTTGCTAGAGCAGGAACAGTATTGGTGGTGCTTCCTGAAGCCATGACAGTTGGGACAACGCTAGTTCCTAGATTCTTGTTCTCTAGAGCAATTAGTCTGCTCACAATTCTAGAGATCTCAACAGTTGCATTAACGCCCTTCTCTGGTTCAAGGCCAGCATGAGCAGCTCTGCCATGGATAGTTATTTTGTACATAGAGGTGCCCTTGCGACTAATCTTTAGCTTTCCATCAAGGGATGCTTCCATCACTAATACCGCTTTAGCCTTCTTGCTTACCTCTTCAATAAGTTTGCGAGAGGTCTCAGAGCCGGTCTCTTCATCCGTTGTCGCAATGAGTGCAACGCGGCCTAGATCGAGGTCACGCATGGCATAGAGGGCTTGAATAAATCCAGATTTCATATCAAAGATTCCCGGACCAGATGCCAGATCACCTTCAACTCTCCATAATGGGATAAATGAACCAATTGGCCAAACCGTATCTAGATGAGTGAGCAAAACTACCTCTGGGTCTTTACTGCCAAGCCAATAGACCGGTCTTCCTGCTTCTTGGATTATCTCTGCACTGTTGCCAATTAGCCTTGAGGTAATTTGATTTGCAACCTCTAAAACTTTGGCACAGGCAGCAAGATCACTACTTGGGCTTTCGCATTCAACTAGTGCTTGTAGGTCTTTTAGCATCTGGTCTCTCATAGGTGAAGTCTGCCGTAATCGCTACTCACGCTGTGGTGACCCCCGTAATTCGGGATATTTTGAAAGGGGTCATGGCGTTGGTTGCATGATCTCTAGCCACCAAAGTTCCAAGAGATATCGAAAGAGGGTCAATGATCCGAAGTGAGACCCCACCGTTGGTATCGGCATAGCCAATTCGTAATGAAACACCCTTTCCTAGATATTCATTGAGTAAATCCATGGTTTCATTAGCGGTGCTTCTTGGCATCTGACCCGCAGGGCGCTTCTCAGCTGCTCGTTCGCCAGTTCTTAAGGTTCTAATGGCAACACTCAATATTGCAGATGAGGGCTTGCTTAACTCTCCAATTACTCGTGGTGGCTTAGCTCTTGACGTAGAGCGATTAGCAACCGGCATATTTATCACGCCCCCCTTGGCATTTTCTCCAGCAGGAAAATAACCCGCACCTCTTAGTTCCTCCATTAATTCCCCGCTATCGCTATCGCATATCAATATCTCCGGAGCAATTTGTCGGAACGATAGGTGAGATAACTTCTTATCTGCGGTCAGTGCAGCAATCAAACCCTGGTCTTCGCAGCGTAGATAAGTATTGGCATAACCAACCCTAAGTCTTCCATGTTTCTTTGCTACATCACTGATCAGATACTCCAGAGGTTGTGGGATTACACTCTTTGAGACTCTATTTAGGAAAGCCCTTATCTCCTCACCTGAATGCCCATGATCAAGCCCGCGCCGGATCGAACTCTCGCTAAAGCGATAGACAGTTGCTCCCCCACGACTTTCAATGTCTGCAAAAGTTGAGAGCATGCGAGCAACTTCAATGGTCAAAGGACCAGGAGCAATTGCTGTGTTATCTGCCTGAACCATAATATGCTCAACAGGTTTAGGCAGAGCACCATTGATTCCTAAGCTTTCCTCATCCTCCAAAAAACTCCTACCGTATGGCGATAGCGCTCCGCCTCCGGTAATTCCTAACCATTCAGCCTCTCGAAGGGTCCATTCAACTAGCTGTGCGGTTATTAGAGGACCTCTTCTATGCGGATAACGCCATAAAACAGCCGCCTTCACACTCTCCAAGCTGGCGGAAATTCCAGGGTTTGCAAGCAACAAATCTAGGGTCAGATTTCTAATCAAGCTGGCATTACTCCTATCAAGCTCACTACTCAAGGCAGTCAGATTTCGAGATTCACTTCGTCCAACTAGTCCTGCAACTCTTGAAGTTGCTCTCCAGAGACTCACGAGCTCGCTCCACTGAGCCTCTGGCTCCTTGTTTTGCCAGAGATCAAAGAGCGTGGTGGGGATGATTTGTCCATCTGCTTCTAGACCCAGTAAGCCAGATAGATAAGAGAGCTCTGAAACAAATGCAGCGCAGCTCTCCTCAACTCCTAAGTGATCTGCAGCTTTCTTGAGATCACGCACTCCAAGGCCACCTGATTGACGAGCACTTGGTGATTCCTCCGACCAAAAATTGAGAAGTTCAGCAACCCAACGTAGGGTATTTGAAATGGAGGCGAGGGCAGCCCGTTGTGTATCTGAATCTTTGGTAGTGACTCCAGTTACTCTTGGTTCGATAGGCACCAACTCTGAATGGACTTTATTTCCTCGTAGGTAGATTCCAACCTCTCGAGGCAGAGCAACTGTTGAGGTATCCATGGGAATCAGAAAGTTATTGTCAAGGAGCCAATTTATTGGCGTGCCTTTCTTTCTGATATCCCCCACTTGCCCCCGAGGCGGTCCCCAAGTCAGTTTCTCCAAGACCGCTTTAGCACCTGCAGGGGCTTTATCAATTAACTTCAAATCAATCTCTGTCGGCGATTCTGGCCCAAGGCCTACGGGTTCATTTCCCAGCAGATCTCTGACAGCTCTTGGCAATCTAAGACTGGCACCATCTGAATAGATAAGAGCAAGTGATCTCAAATGAAGAATAACCTCTTGGCTTGCTCTATCGCTAAGAGCTACTACTTGCCTTATTGTGAAAGGATCTCTAAGGACTGCACAGACTTCAAGGACTTGGAACTGCCATTGATTCAAGGTTTCAAGAGCTCGAAGCAGGCTGGGAGCAGAGCTAGCACGAGCGGCAAGTGCGCTGATATCGGCAGGAATCGGAGTTATTAAATCCGGGCGCAGCTCGAAGAGCTTCTCTAGATCCTCATCACTTCGTTGCCTAAGTTCAGCGGCAAAGGTTGGGCTAAGGCCCGATGAGCTATTTACTACACCAGTTAGCGACATAACTGGCCTACACTACCTGAGAAACTAAGCCCCCGCCTGCTTGAAAGATTATCTAGAAGAGCGCCTGATTCCTGAGGTGCAAAAAACCCAGAGGCCAGCAAGGCGAGAGATAAAAGGACCTATAAAACGATTTAGCCAGCGCAGCCGTCTAAAATCATGTACCGGCCAGCTCTGTGCAAATGCAATAAAGCGAAGTTTGGCATCAGGATTGATGGCTCTTGGATGGCCAACTGCGCTAAGAAGCGGCAGGTCATTATGTGAATCGGAGTATGCAAAACAATCTTTAAGATCTATTCCTTGTATTTTTGTTAACTCAGCGATTGCTATGGCTTTTTCTCTGCCATGAAGAAGTTTTCCATTTAGACTGCCAGTGTACTTCCCCTCTTTGACTTCAGCCTTAGTTCCAATCGCTCCAGTAAAACCTAGACGCTCTGCAATCAGATTTGCAAAATCCTCAGGAGAGGCTGTTACTAACCAGACTTCATCTCCTGCGCTTAGATGTTCCTTTGCTAACTCAATTGCCCCTTGCCAAATTGAAGGTGAGACAAACTCATTATAAATCTGCTCTCCGATGGCTCGAACCTCTCTGACATCATGGCCGCCAATGAAATCGGTGGCAGCCTTTTGAAAGCGATTGATCACATCTGACTTTTCAGTCCCAGTCATTCGGAAGCGAATATTGGCAAGGACCCAAGCTCCGATATCTCGCTTGGTGAAAAAGCCACGGTTATACATACCCTTACCAAGGAAATAGAGGGTCGATCCTCGGGTAATTGTGTTATCTACATCAAAGAAAGCTATCCGTGGCATGCAGTCAGAGTAGCGAAAAGCGCGGTATTACTTCTGCCTTTATGCTTACCCGCATGAGCGATGAGTCAGCAATCTCACAGAGTGTTCATCTTCTGCGCCATGGCCAAGTGGAGAACCCAAGAAATATTATCTATGGCCGCCAGCCTGGCTGGAGACTCTCAGAGCGAGGCCACGAAATGGCCAAAGCTGTAGCCCAGTGGAGTAGAGAGCTTTCACTGGGCGCAATTCATGCATCCCCGCTGCAGCGAGCGCATCAAACTGCTGAACCCATTGCATCACTACATGGCTTAGAGATCAGAACGGATGAGAATCTAATTGAGGCTGAGAATCTCTTTGAAGGGAAACCCTTTGATGTCTCAGAAGCGATAAAGCACCCAGCTACTTGGCGCCATCTTTGGAACCCTTGGCGTCCTTCCTGGGGCGAGCCATATAAAGAGCAAGTATCTCGAATGAGTAAGGCTGTTGACGATGCGCGCCTGGCAGCAGATGGAAGAGATGCGCTAGTAGTTTCCCATCAACTACCCATATGGATTATGCGCTTATCAATCGAAGGCAAATCATTCCCCCATGATCCAAGAAAGCGTCAATGCACGCTAGCCTCGGTAACAAGTATTCATTTTGATCAGAACGGAAAGGTTCTTGGCCTTACCTATAGTGAGCCTGTCGCCCATTTACTTCCAGATAGTGAATAATGAAGAAATCTATAATTCTGTTGATTTTGCCATTGCTAATTTCATGTTCAAGTAATGGAATTACTAGCGGAGACGAACAAGCCTTTATCTCAGGTAATGGCGTAGCAACTTACATCGCACCAGATCAGAGAAGGGAAGCGCCGGAGATTTCTGGCCCGACTTTAAGTGGTGGAAACTTTGAAGCAGAGCCGGGAAAGTTATTGATCCTAAATGTCTGGGCTTCTTGGTGCTCCCCCTGTCGAGCAGAGGCGGCAGCGCTGCAAGAACTCTCCCTTTCCTATCCAGAAGTCCAATTCCTAGGAGTTCTCACCAGGGACACTCGCGTTGCGGCGCAGTCATTTGTTGAGCGTTTTGGTATTACCTATCCTTCATTAACTGATGATGCCATTTTGCTAGAGTTTCATGGCCAGTTAATCCCAAATGCCATTCCAACTACCTTAATAATTGATGGTAAATCTAGGCTCGCGGCAAGAATTAGTGGCGAGGTCACTTATTCCTCCCTCAAGGAGCTAATTGAGAGAGTAAAAAGCGATGAGTGATTTTCTAGTTAACCAAATATTTGATGGCAGCCTCTTAGCTGCCAGCCTAGTCGCCTTGATTGCTGGGCTTATTTCCTTTGCTTCTCCCTGTGTTTTGCCATTACTGCCTGGTTATCTAGGTTATGTATCAGGTGCCTTTGCCTCTAGAGGGCGTTTGCTTCTAGGTTCATTCTTATTTGTTCTTGGATTTGCATTTCTATTTATGACCTATGGGGTGGCCTTTGGCGCTCTAGGTGATGCCATATCAAGTAGTTCATCGATTCTTGCTCGCCTACTTGGCGTCTTAACAATCTTCTTTGGACTTATTTTTCTATTTTCTGAAAAGTTCTATAGATCCTATAAATTTCCTTTTCTTGCCTCAGCCGGGCTAATAAGCGCACCGATACTGGGATTCATGTTTGGCCTTGGTTGGACTCCCTGCATAGGCCCAACACTTGGCGCGGTACAAACCCTAGCTCTAATTGAGGCAAGTGCCGTGCGTGGGGCAATTCTTTCACTCTTTTACTGCATAGGTCTTGGCGCACCATTTATTGTCTTTGCACTCTTTCTAGAACGCTCAGCTAACTTTCGCCGTTATCTGATCCAAAGAGGAGAGATCATTTCAATCATTGGTGGAGTCTTTCTCATAGTTATTGGGTTACTTCAAGTTTTTGGTCTCTGGGAAGACCTAATGGCATCACTGCGCGGCACTATTAGCTCCTTCATTCCGGTGATCTAATGAGCGCCCCAGAGCTTGGAGCCACCTCACTACTTCGCTATCTATGGAGACAGTTAACCAGCATGCGTACAGCCTTGATCTTGCTGTTATTGCTGGGCATTGCCTCAATACCAGGGTCAATATTTCCCCAAAGAACTCAGAGCCCTCTTAAGGTTAGAGAATATTTCGATGATGACCCAAGCGGCTCCAAGTGGCTAGACCGCCTCTATCTATTTGATGTATACGGCTCTCCCTGGTTTTCGGCTGTCTATCTCCTTCTATTTGTTTCGCTCGTTGGTTGTGTATTGCCCCGCTCTCTTCACTACTTCAAAGAGATATTTGCAGCACCGCCTGGCGCTCCTTCCTTGCTAAACACTATGGAGGGTTTTCAGGTAAGCCCAGCCCGCTTGGAGAGCGCTGAAGCGTGGCTAAAGAAGGACAAGTTTAGGATCTCAAGAACTAGCGATTCAATTGCGGCCGAAAAAGGTTATCTCAGGGAGACAGGAAATCTGCTCTTTCATCTTTCTTTGATTGTTGTTTTACTAGGAATTGCGGCAAGTTCAGTATTTGGCATGCGAGGTGAGGCAATAGTCAATGTGGGTGAGCGCTTTATTAATACGCCAACAAATTATGACAACCTCACACCTGGGCGATTCTTCTCTCTTGAGTCTCTTCCCCCATTTACGATTAAGGTAAATAATTTCTCCGCCTCATATGATCGTAAAACTAGTCAAGCGTTAGATTACGAACTTAGAGTCACTACTAAGGACTCTCTGGATTCATCTGAAGTCAATCAGATAGTCAAGGTAAATGAACCACTCACCTTTGGGTCAACAAGGGTCTATCTCCAGGCAAATGGATACTCACCTCTTGTTACTGTTAGAGACAGTCAGAACCTTGTTAAATTCGAGGGCCCGGTTCCATTTCTCCCCCAAGATTCAAACTTGGGCTCAATAGGCGCGATCAAGGTTCCCGATATGCAGCCACAAATTGGTTTTGTTAGCTCGTTCTTCCCAACTGCAGCACGAGATGAAGTTCGAGGGGGATTTTCTTCTTTTCCAGAACTCCTCGATCCAAGGCTTTTGGTCTCAGTTTGGAAGGGGGATTTAAAGATGGATGAGGGCGTTCCACAATCCATTTATCGCATAGATACCGAAGAAATGGAGCGCATCGGGCTATGGGCTCTAAGCATTGGTGAGAGCTATGCCTTTGAGGTGGGTTCCATCACACTCAATGGAGTAGTCCCTTGGGTGAATCTCCAAGTGGTTAGAGATCCCGGCAAGCAATACGCCCTCTTTGGAAGTATTCTGGCCATCACAGGGCTTCTTATCTCGCTCTTTATTCGTCAGAGACGAATCTGGGTTAGACAGGTCGGAGGCAATATAGAAATCGCAGGTCTTGCTCTCAATAAGCTGCCAGGGCTAGAAGATGAGATAGGAAGAATGATAAGAGAAATAGGTGATCAGAAGTGAGTAGAAGTGATTGGGCATATTTATCCAATGACCTGATCTACATCACCCTTGCTCTCTTTGCCCTTTCATTTCTTTCCTACGCCTACGAAACCGCCTTCTCCCTGCGCGCAAATAAGGCTGATGGCGGTAAATACCTAGACCGTGCCGTCACTACAAAGGCTAGAAAGATAGCCAGCATCCTCTTCGTGGTAGCGACGGCATCACTAACCTTGGCAGTAATCGCACGCGGAATATCAGCGGAGCGAATCCCTCTTGGCAATATGTATGAATATTCAATAACTGGAGCTATGGCCTTTGCTCTGGCTTTCTTGCTTATTGGAATTAAGTTTGATTTGGGTTGGTTGGGCCTTCCTAGTTCGATCTTGATTCTCTTGATTCTTGGAACAGCTATCACTCTTTTATATAGACCAAGTGCCCCGCTAGTTCCAGCTTTGCAATCTAGCTGGTTGGTAATTCATGTCTCATCAGCAATTCTCTCTGGAGGAATCTTCTTACTTTCAAACACTGTGGCTGGGGCATATCTCTGGCTTGATCGCATGGAGAGAAAAGGCGAGAGAAGTGAGTTTGCAAAGAGGCTTCCATCTCTTGAGAGCTTAGATCAGCTCTCCTATCGCTTAGTAGCATTTGTATTTCCTTTATGGACATTTGCAGTCATCTCAGGTGCTATCTGGGCAGAGGCTGCTTGGGGACGTTACTGGGGATGGGATCCCAAAGAGACCTGGTCATTCATTACTTGGATTCTTTTTGCCTCTTATCTACATGCTCGCGTCACCGCAGGTTGGAAGGGTAGAAAGGCCGCATGGCTCTGTCTGATCGCAGGCTCTTCTTATCTATTTAATTATGTTTATATAAATGTCTGGGGAAGCGGAAGGCATACATATAGTGGCCTATAGATTGAAATTAGCTCGCTTGGCTTCTGGAACCAGGTGAAGATACTTCTCGCTATTCTTTCGAATATAAGCTGAAACAAAAGAGCAGTACGGTGCCACTTCAAGGCTTTTCTTAACTGCTTGATCTAGAGCTTCTTCAACTAGTTGACCACCTAACCCCCTGCCACCAAATCTAGGATATATCTCAGTATGGGTATAGGAAATTACTTGGTTCCTAATCCTGAAGTCAGCAAAGCCTGCAAGCTCTGCATCAGCATAGATTTCATATCTACTCAATTCATCATTCTTCAATATAGAAATGCTCATATACGCACCGTATCAAACAGGTTTATTGTTGATAAGAGCCCTGCCATACTCCCATTAGTGAAGATTAGGGCTGGTAATCCTAGATTTGGTTTCTTCACTTGGAGTCGATGACGATGGAGGTTCTAAGTAACTGCTCAGGACCTCCAGTCTTCAATATAAGCGTCAACCCACAAACTACATAGAATCAAGATTTCTCTAGGTTCATTACAGCCACGTTTCGCCCACGAGCCAGTGTGGCGTAGTGGCAGCGCGTTAACTCTTACCAAGCCAGGACTGCGGGTTCTCTTCCCATCACCTACTCGGCATAATTCTCATGTGACCACAAACATAGTTGTTGCAGAACTCTCTGCCGATGAAGGGGCTCGATTAGGAGATCTTCGATTGGAAGCCCTTGCAGATAGCCCAGCACTACTTGCTGGCGAGTCAGATGAAGAGCGTAATTTCGCTGAAGATCAGCGGAGGCAGAGCTTTAACAAACCCTCATATGTTGTGGCAACAATCGATGGCAAAGATGTGGCCATGATAAATATAGAAAACTTAGTAGGCGACTTTGGAGCAACATGTTGGCTAGGTGGCCTATGGTCCAACCCAGACTATCGCGGATCTGGCGTTATTCGAGCAATCTTTAACTACATGGATTCAGCCGCTAGCAAACGCGGTTGGACGGTTCAAGGATTGGGAGTGATGGAGAGCAATTGCGGTCTGCGAAAAGGTCGGCTTCATTAAGCGCGGCGATCGGGTTGAAAGTAGAGGCAAGCCAGGGAACTATTACTTCAAAATGATTAAGAGCCTATAGCTTTCTAAGAAAGTCAGGATTGTCATCTGGTGGAACAATTCTTCTCTTTCTGCGGCCACGACCATCTCCTTTAGGCCGGCCCGCAATAATCCAAGCAATTGCGCCGATAGCTGGAACAAAGATGATAATGACTAACCAAGCCCACTTAGGCAGACTTCTTATATTGTTTTCTGCAGTGCGTGAGCAGTCGATGATACTAAATATCATCAAAGCCAGAGTGATAATTAGAGCTATTACTGCTAAACGAAGCACGAAAGTATTTTACCGCGCAACCAACAAGGCTGCTAAAGAGAGAGCCGCAGCATAGATGATCTGAATACGGCCAGTCTTAACCAAGAGATCTATCAACTCCACCCCGCTAGCGCCTGCCTTTACTGCCCGCACAGAGTTGACTGCAAGCGGAGCGCTTAGCAGGGCAAGAAGGTAGTAGGGCGAGAAGAGACTTAAGACAGCTGAGATCACTAAGGCAAAGAAGATTAACCATCTATATAGATCACGGCTGGAAGCATCGCCAATTACTACCGCCAGAGTTCTCTTGCCTACTTGGAAATCCCTTGGTAAGTCTCTTAAGTTATTGAGAACCAGAATCGCACACGAGAGCGCTCCAAGAGCAAATGAGGCTAGCAGAACTTGTGAAGACAGTGATTGAACATGAACAAAGTAGGTTCCATTTGTGGCAACGAGCCCAAAGAAGATAAATACTGAAACTTCACCAAGGCCTCTATATCCATAAGGCTTTGGCCCTGCGGTATAGCCCCAGGCAGCAACTATAGAAATTAGCCCAATCGGGATTAGGATCCAAGAAGTTCTATAGGAAAGTATTGCTCCAGAAAGTGTAGCAAGGGCAAGAAACAAGAAGGCGGCATTTCGCACAGCGCTAGGAGTTGCGAGCCCAGCTCCCACCAAGCGAATTGGCCCTACTCGGTCACCATCTGCTCCTCTAATGCCATCTGAATAGTCATTTGCGTAATTAACCCCGATTTGAAGAGAGAGGGCAACGCTAAGGGCTAGGAGAAAGTGAAGTAGCGATGAGTTATATCCGGCAAAAGCGGTGCCCACAATGACTGGCGCTATTGCAGCATATAAAGTTCTTGGTCTGGCTCCCTGTATCCACTGCTCAGCTGTGGTCATTGGATAACTTTCTTCTATCAGGTTTTCCTATTGGTAGATATGGGATATTGGAAACTATTACTAACTCCTTTGGTGAGGCGTGAGAGCCGAATTTATTGGCTAACTTACTTCTCACCTCATCTAGTGCGATATTGCTAGTGGTTGCAATACACAACTTCTCTCCCCATTCGGCATCGGCTTTAGCAAATGCCACGATCTCAAGTCCTGAATACTCGCCTTGAAGATAACTCTCGATGGCACTTAGAGAGATATTTTCACCACCAGAAATGATCTGATCATCTGCTCTTGCTTCAACTACTAAGCGTCCATCTACGATGGAGCCTAGGTCATCTGTAACAAACCAACCATTCTCAATCGGGAATCCACCTTCCAAATAACCATAAGCAATCTGTGGGCCTTTGAGAGCAATCCGTCCTTCCATGATCTGAAACGAAACTGCATCAAGTGCCTGGCCATCGTAGATAACCCCACCCGATGTTTCGCTCATGCCATAGGTAGTGATGACGTTAATTCCTAGTTCTTGGGCCTCTTGCTTCAAATTAGGATCAAGGCGCGCTCCACCCACTAGGACTGCCTGACAGTTTTGTAGATGCGCTAAGAGCTGCTTATCTTCATGAACTGCACGGTGTAATTGTGTTGGAACGATTGCGCTGAATTCAGCTTTACTTTCAACTCCAACAGGCTCTGTGCCGAGCTCTATTGATCTAACCAAGATATTGAGTCCTGCAATATGTGCTGTAGGTAGTAAGAGGGACCATCTCTGCCCCGCTCTTGCAGCTAGAAACTTATGGCTTGCCCTTGCGCTAGCAATGAGAGATTGTGCGGTAAGTAGCACTGACTTGGGATTGCCAGTAGAGCCAGAGGTTCTAACGACTAAAGCCACCTTAGGGTCAACCTGACTAACATCTAGTGGCGCGGTGCTAAGGGCTGGACCCTCATCCTTTAGGGCCAGAGAGAGCTTTCCTAGAAAGTGTGGCATCGACCACGCAGGCTCGATGATCTGCACTTCTCGCTTTACCGCAAGTTCCATAACCGACATAGGGTATGCCATATGAGCAAGCCGATTAAGCGCCAAGGCGGCAGTCGCACCATTCCAAAGTGGGAATTAGGTTCACGGGCGCGTGGATTTGGCGATGTGCGCTATGAGACAGCAGAAGGCATGGCGAAGATAACAATCGATCGCCCCCATGTTCGTAATGCATTTCGCCCAGAGACGTTATTTGAATTAGAGCGGGCATTCACCTTTGCAAGAGATGATGAAAAAGTCGGCGTAATAATCTTAACCGGCCAAGGAGATGAAGCCTTCTGCTCTGGAGGAGATATCTCAGTTCGTGGCGATGATGGATATATTGGAAGTGATGAAGTTGGCAAAAAGGGAATTGGCCGACTAAATGCTTTGGATCTTCAGGTGCAGATTCGTCGCACTCCAAAACCAGTGATAGCAATGGTTGCGGGATGGGCAATTGGTGGTGGCCATGTACTCCATGTTGTCTGTGACATCACCATTGCTGCAGAGAACGCTAAGTTTGGTCAAACAGGCCCTATGGTCGGATCTTTTGATGGTGGCTATGGGGCAGGGTTGCTAGCAAGACATGTGGGCCAGAAAAAAGCGCGAGAGATCTGGTTTATGTGCCGACAATACGATGCGAAAGAAGCGCTCGACATGGGGCTGGTTAATACCGTTGTCCCAGTTAACGAGTTAGAGGCTGAAACTGTCTCTTGGGCAAGAGAGATGTTGCGCCACTCACCTATGGCACTTCGCCTACTAAAGGCCGGCCTTAATGCCGCCGATGACGGACTTGCAGGGGTTCAACAATTAGCGGGAGATGCCACGTTGCTCTTCTATTTGACCCAAGAAGGTCAAGAAGGTCGGGATGCCTATAAAGAAAAGCGTGAACCTGACTTTGATAAGTTCCCTAAACGTCCTTAAGTTATGTCACTAACGCTCAGGGAGGCCTTAGCCTCACTTAGAGTTGTAGCAATTCCCATGCGAACGAAATTTCGCTCTCTCGATCTTCGCGAAACTGCGCTAATAAAGGGCGAATATGGCTGGGGAGAGTTCGCGCCTTTCATTGAGTATTCAGATCAAGAATCACTGCCTTGGCTAGAAAGTGCTATTGAGGCAACAGATGGACCACTATCTGCGGCGCTTCGAGAGTCAATCCCAATCAATGCCACCATCCCAGCATCAAATGATGAGGCAGAGATTGCCGAGATTATCTCTTGGTATAGCGGAGTTAATACCGTGAAAATAAAAGTCGGCGGATCAATTGGTGAGGATCTAGTAAGGATTGCCAGGGTTAGAAGTCATCTACCAAAGGCTAAGATCAGAATTGATGTTAATGGCTCCTGGAGCGTTAATGAAGCAGCACTTAACATCAGGACTATTTACGGCGAGGCAACAGGTGAGTTTCTAGAATATGTAGAGCAACCAGTTGCAACCCTTGACGAACTCAAAGAATTAAAGAGCCTTCTCTTAGTTGATGTAAAAATAGCTGGAGATGAGATCTTAAGAAAAGCCAAAGATCCCTTTGCTATTGACCTTGATGGCGCCATTGATGTGTTGATGTTAAAGGTTTCACCTCTTGGTGGAATTAATAGAGCAAGGGATTTAGCAAGCCATCATGAATTGCCAGTTGTAGTATCAAGTGCCCTTGAGTCAGCCGTTGGTATTTCTTATGGCTTAGCCCTGGCGGCAAGACTTCCCAAATTGGATTATGCCTGCGGCCTTGGAACCAGCGCCCTGTTTGCTCAAGACATTAGCGATATTCCAATTTCAGATGGCGTGATAAGAGCTACTAATTATCCGATTGATCTAGATCGGCTCGAAAGATATGAAATGAGGGGTGAGCGTCTAGAGTGGTGGCGCAATAGAATCACCAGAGTGTGGAATTTGAGGCGCCCAGCATGAGTAATTCAACAAATCTGGCCCGAAGCATAGTTCGACAATTAATTGAATTAGGGATCCAGGACGTTGTTCTCTCTTCAGGGTCTCGGAATGCACCACTTTCCATTGCGCTCTATGAAGCAGCGGAAAAGGGCTTGATAAAGCTTCATGTTCGCCTCGATGAGAGAGGCGCAGCCTTCTTTGCTCTTGGAATTTCAAAGGCCAGCTCTAGATATGTCCCAGTGGTATGCACAAGTGGAACGGCGGTAGCTAACTACTATCCAGCGCTTCTAGAGGCTCATCACAGCAACATCAATTTGTTGCTATTAACGGCAGATAGACCAGCACGCCTTCGAAAAACTGGCTCAAATCAAACAACGGATCAGAGCAATATCTTCGGCAGCTTTGTCAGAGCAAGTTTTGACACGACCGAGAACTTGGATGTCTCAACGTGTCTAAGTGTTCAGGGACCAGTCCATATAAATCTACAATTTGATGAGCCACTACTTGAGGAGAATGACTCCGATTGGCTCTCTGGGGTGAGAATTAGGCAACTAGAAAGGCCTAACCCAAAGGCTATAGACATAAACATCGAATCAAGGAGATCCCTGGTAATAGTCGGCCATGATCGAGCTGGATTTAGCGTGGCTGAGATTGAATCATTTGCCAGCAATCTGGCAGCCCCAATAATTGCTGAAGACCCTCTCGTCTTTGAAGGTGCTATTGCGCATGGGTCAATTGTTTTGTCTGATGAAAGGGCAAGAAGAGAGTTAGCAGCAGATCACGTATTTGTAATTGGCAGAACCACGCTTTCTAGAAACATAAACTCTTATGTTCAAGGGGCAAAGAGGGCAATTGTTATTGACCCTCGTACAGAAAAGATTGATACTTCTAGAACTTCAGATGAAATCTATATCCAGATTCCGCAATTGAAAAAGCCAGTGGAGATTGACCAAAGCTGGCATGATTTATGGAAGAAATATGAAGCACTCGCAGCCATCTCCCTTTCGGTTCTTCCGGATTGGTCAGAGGCAGAGCTAGCTGCAATGGTTGCCGAGCAGCTCGAGAGCGATACTGCGCTATTTATTTCATCATCTAGGCCGGTGAGAGATTTGGAAAGTTTTGCAGTTCCACGCTCCGGGCTCATCACCTATGCCAACCGCGGACTTGCAGGAATTGATGGCAACATCTCAACAGCGCTTGGCATTGCATCGCAACATAGCCGGAGCTATGCAGTCATTGGAGACTTAGCATTTCTCCATGACGTTTCAGCTTTAGCTAGTCCAACAAAAGACAATCTAACGATTATCGTTGTCGATAATGATGGTGGTGGGATCTTCTCAACCCTCGGACAAAGGGGCAGCAAAGGATTTGAAACGATATTTGGAACACCGCATGGAATTGATATAACAAGCGTAGTTACGGGCTTTGGAATATCCTGTCAGCAAATCAGTAGCGCCAAAGAGCTTCATATTGCCTTACAACAGATTTACGCTGGGCTCCATGTGATTGTGGCCAAGATGCCTGATAGAGATGCAAACGCGGACTCGATTGCGGCGGTACTGAAGAAATATAGTCAGTTAGTGCTTCTCTAGGGCAGAGCGCATGGGCAGTAGCTTTGCCTGGCTCTCTGCATATTCACGCTCGGGATCTGATCCTGCGACAATTCCACAACCGGCATAAATTCGAATTGATTTAGAATCACTTGAAATCTGCCCACAACGCAGTGCAATTGCCAATTCACCATCGCCCTTGCTATCAATCCATCCAACAGGGCCGGCATAGCGACCTCGGGAGATGCCCTCAATCTCATCAATAGCGCGCTTTGCTAGATCCCTTGGAGTTCCACAAACTGCAGCTGATGGGTGCAATCTGGAAGCAAGGTCAAAAATATCGGCAGGGTTTGCTGAATCGGATAAGACTGCTGTGACATCGGTGGCTAGATGCATCACATTTGAGAGATGAAGAACAAATGGTGTCTCAGGAACATTAGTTGAGCGACATAGCGGGCTTAGCGCATCAGCTACTGACTGAACTGCATACTCATGCTCCTCCAGATCCTTGGAAGAACGAGCGAGGGAACCAGCAAGAGCTAGGTCCCGCTCATCATCGCCAGTCTTTCTAATCGTTCCTGCCAGAACCCTGGAGGTTATTAGCGATTTACTTAAACGCACTAATAGCTCTGGAGTTGCTCCAACTAGGCCATGATTGGAATAAACCCAAGTTGAGGGGAACTCCTTGGCCAAGAGCCTTAAGAGCCTTCTGGTATCTATGTTTTCTTGGCTCTTTCCGGTAAGAAAACGGGCAAGTACGACTTTATCTAATCCCTCATCTCTAATTTTGCCAATAGCAAGTGCTACTCGCTCTCTCCAGATATCTCCATTACTGCCGCTCCAAGCGATATCTAGTGGCCTTGCTCCGTCCTCTCTTCTCTCCAGCTTCGGTTGTGAAGTATCCCCAATCCAGGTAATCCAAGATCTGCCATTTGATTGACCTACTACAACCTTAGGGATGACTAATATGGAATCCTCTGCTTCATCGAATGAGAATGATGTGAAGAGAATCGGTCCACTGCCAGAACCATGGGCGTTGTTAGCAATATTTAGGCCATTTATCTCACCTCTCCACCAAGAGCGAGCATCTTCAAAACGATTAGAGCCTTTAACAGTATGTGATTTATATACTCCAAAACCAATTAACCCATCCCCGCCTCTAATCCAGGAACTAATCTGATCATCTTTGATATCGGCAATGGCGATATCAAGAAGTTCGGGGTGTTCCCCTAATAACTCGGTGGTGGCAGAGATAGACACGGGGCTCCATTCAACTTGTGGAGTTAGCCTAGCGGTAGGGATGATAGGTAAGTGAGTCGAGCAGATTTGAGCAAGGACCCGGAGGAAGTTGCTGCCATGTTTGATGGGGTAGCTCGTCGCTATGACTTATTTAACGATTTGCTTAGCTTAGGTGCCACTAGACGATGGCGAAGAAGTGCGCGGAAGATCATTGATCCCAAACCAGGTATGAAGATTCTTGATATAGCAGCTGGCCCTGGGTCATCTAGTGAACCGCTCTACAAGGCCGGAGCTGATGTCACCTCACTTGATTTTTCAAGAGGAATGTTAGAACAGGGAAGAAGAGTTCGACCCTATTTGAAATTTGTTCGAGGCGATGCACTAAATCTTCCATTTGATGAAAACACCTTTGATCTGACAACAATTTCATTTGGCCTTAGAAACACCAGAGATCATAAGAAAGCTCTGAGCGAGGCCCTAAGGGTTACCAAACCTGGGGGGAGGATCGTGGTAGTTGAGTTCTCAGCTCCTACCTTCAAACCATTTCGCATCCTCTATATGAATTACCTAATGAAAGCTTTACCGAAATTATCCAGATCAGGGGCATCGAACCCTGCTGCATACGCCTATCTTGCAGAGTCGATCCGCGCCTGGCCCAAGCAGGGCGAGCTATCTAGCGATATGCAGGCGGTAGGGTGGGAAAATTCATCATGGATTAACCTCACTGGGGGAGTTGTGGCAGTTCACACAGCCTTTAAGGGCTCTTAGATTTCTCTGAATTTCTAGGGCTCACCTAAGATTTGGCTCTGTGAGCAACCCCTACCTACCAATCATCGTAATCGGAGCGATTGGATTTGGATTCGCAATCTTTTCGGTGGTAGCCGGAGCTCTGACAGGACCGAGGCGATATAACCGAGCAAAGCTAGATGCTTATGAATGCGGAATTGAACCAAGTCCACAGGCTCAAGGCGGCGGACGCTTTCCAGTCAAGTACTTTCTAACAGCAATGCTCTTCATTATCTTTGATATCGAAATTGTTTTCCTCTATCCCTGGGCTGTTGCCTACGATCAGCTAGCGCTATTTGGTCTGATTGAGATGGTTATTTTTATCGCAACGGTATTTGTGGCCTATACCTACGTCTGGCGTCGTGGCGGATTGGAATGGGATTGATCAGATGGGCCTAGAGGAGAAACTACCTTCCGGTTTCCTACTAACTACGGTGGAAAAGCTTGCCGGATACATGCGCAAGAACTCGCTCTGGCCTGCAACTTTCGGTCTTGCCTGCTGCGCCATTGAGATGATGGCCATTGGCTCTGCCTCGAAATATGACATCTCTCGCTTTGGTATGGAAGTTTTTCGTGCTTCACCAAGACAGGCAGATCTAATGATTGTGGCCGGTCGAGTATCAAACAAGATGGCTCCAGTGGTTAGACAGATCTATGACCAGATGCTCGCTCCCAAGTGGGTTCTATCGATGGGAGCTTGCGCCTCATCTGGTGGCATGTTCAATAATTATGCAATCGTCCAAGGCGTTGATCACATAATTCCTGTTGATATTTACCTGCC